>Ga0136617_10000001_pt1 | contig 145486 bp, 142 predicted proteins | sample AntDrymUQ3222106_2_FD_129672 | JGI IMG/M metagenome (GOLD analysis project Ga0136617, IMG submission 129672) | Polar desert sand microbial communities from Dry Valleys, Antarctica - metaG UQ322 (21.06) | ecosystem: Environmental > Terrestrial > Soil > Desert | place: Antarctica: Dry Valley...
ATCGCAAGCCGTGTCGTCACGCGTCGCGCTTCAACTTGGTTTCCCGGCTGGGGCATTACCCGGCATTCCGCGTGGGGATTGGCGTACGGCGCACTCTACCTGCTCCAGCAATATCGCCGCTGAACGTTCCCAGGAGAATTGTCCTAGCGCGGCGGAGAGCGCATCGGCCTTGGCCAGCGTGAGGCGCGCGGGAGTCGCAAACAGGCTATCTAGCGCCTCAGCCAGGTTGGCAGCGGCCCCGGCTTTGAAGAGGACCACCGCCCCACCCGCCCCCTGCGCCGCTTCCCGCTGACCCTCGGTATCGCTCGCCACCACGGCGATTCCGGCGAGGAGGTACTGCAGCAACTTGTTGGTAATTGTCAGCGCCCGGCTTTGGCAGAACGGGATTTCCGCCGCAAGACCTACATCGTGCTCGGCGATTCGCGACAGCAGCTCGGCATGCGGCACCTGGGAATGAAAATGGATTCTGCTCCTCCACGACTCCGGCGCTCTGGCCAGCAGTGATGCCCGGTAGTCACTTCGGCAATTGCCCCGTAAATGAATCTCGAAAACGCTCTTCATTCCCGGCAGCGCGTCCATCAGTGTTTCCAGGCCTCGCCCAGGCCCGATCACCTGCGAGAACCAGGTGAGCGAAGGGATCGTGACATCGACCCGATCAAGAATTTTTCCATCGAGCCGGTTGCGCTCGCTCGAAGGGAATGAATTGTATACGACTGCCGGCGGAGGGCAGTCGTATGCAGCGGCGAGCGCGCGGCTGAGGCAACCAGATGTGGTTGTCGAATAGCTCGCCTCGCGCAGCACGAGGCCTTCCCAGCGTTGAAGCGACCCAACCGGCTGACGTTTCCGGTCCTCGGAGAGGAGGTCTTCGGAGTACCAGTCCTCCATATCCACGGCAACCGGCCGGCGCTCGCGTATCAGCGCAGCTCCAGCCCAGATGGCTTGCGGGTTATGAAGTATGGTGAGCTCGGCCGGATGCGTGATCGCGTGCCTGAACAATTCCTCTGTGACGTAGCCTAGCTGGTGGGGGCTCTGCACCTCGAAACGGGAGAATGCCTCTCGTGCGAAACGCATGCGGGCACGAGCCCTCAGCCATTTGAAACGCTCCTTCCAGGACGTCGAGCTTGCGTCGACGAGGGTCGTATACGTCCAGGGCTTGGCGGCGCAGAGCTCCAGATCGCGCTCGGCCAGACGAGAGTCGACTGTGGCGCCCACTACTTCGACGCGGTAACCCGCGTCACCCAGTGTATCCGCTTCCTTCACGACACGAGGGTTCGCGGACAGCTGTATCCCCGACAGGATCAGGACACGCGGTGGCAGGTGACCGTCAGGCGACATGCGGCACCTCTCGATCGGACAGCCTCAGTGGCTGATTTCCGCTGAGATTCGCCGCGCGATCTGGACGAACCGCCGGGCACTCTCCTTGAGATCGAGGACTTCGGTTACGAACTCCCGCGGTCGAAAAGCCCGGGACGCCACGCCCGACAGAAAATCGGGCAAAGTCGAGCAGAACGATTCAATGCCGTCAAAGGTACGCCCGCAACGGGCGTCGAAATACGGGACCGAAGTCACTGGCTCGAAGACGACGCGCGGATAGTAAGAGGGATCTTTCCACGGGCCTCCCCTGTCCCAGGCGAGAATCGGAACATCGGTCGATAACGCCTGGAGGTAGGCGAAACCCTGGGTTTCATGCTCGCAAAGAAATATCATCGCGAATGCATCCCGCAGAAGCATCCGGAAATCTTCCTCCCGGTAGTGACCGTACCGAAGGATGACCGGCTCATATCCCGCTGACTGGAGCTCAGCAATAACCGGCTGGATCAGCGCAGCTTCGTAATAATCCCGCTCCCACCGGACCTTGTCGTACACGATAATTTTCCGACCGGTCACACGTTGGGCGGCGGGTTTCCACAAATCCATCTCGATCCCTGCTGGCCAGACGGTGATGGGAATCGCCACTGGCAGATCGCGCTCGTACATGCGCGCAAACCAGTTGCACGATATCAGCAGATGCACGATGGACGCCGTCTCCCAGAACTGGTTCGCGATCGGATGTGAATCGACTCCCGGTCCGAACACGATCGGAAGGCCTCTCGGCAGCAGGTCGATCACGTGTGATTTTCCGATGACAAACGCGGGCACGTCGCTCCGCCGGCGGAAGAAGTCGTAATCGTTCACGTGGTACTCAACGCCGAGCTGATCCAGTCCGCAGCACAGGTTCACGAACCAGCGCTGAACGCCCCCGATCTGGGGAGCACCTCGCACGAGCCGTCGAATCACTCGCCGCGGATGGCGGTCGAAAGGAATCCAGCGGTCTAGCTCGGGTTCCTCATAGAAGAGCTTGAGCGGTTCGCTGGTCACGAGCTCCCGCGACCTCGAGCGGAAACCGGATCGATCTTTTTCGCCAGGACTCCGTAACCCATGCCCCTTGCCTGCGGATCGGCCCCCTCGATCCGTTTGCTCAGCAGATGTTTGAGAATGCGCCCGGGATAGGAAACCGTCATCGGACGGTTCGGCCAGGCGAGGCGGCTGTCTAGAGTAACGTATTCCAGGATCTCGAAGCCGCTGATGGATAGAAGCCGCTCGATGACATGTGGCCAGCCGGTAAAGACATGATGGTTCTGCTCCAGATCGTCAATCGTAAAGCAGGCCATCTGGTGCCGAATGAGCAGATCGAAACGGCCGCGGCTCCAACGCGGATTTGGCGTCGTCAGGATGATGTGGCCCCCCGGCTTCAACGCGGCGGACACATGTTCGAGGCACAGCTTGGGGTTCCAGAGGTGCTCGATCACCTCGAGCATCAGAACAACATCCGCCTTGTCGGGGAAATCTGGCGGGTCTTCCAGATTCCACCTGCGAACCTCAGCGTGTTCGGGGTGCAGATCAAACGCGAGGTAGCGTTGTCCCGCTGCCTCTACGCCGATACGCAGCAATCCCGGCCCCGCGCCAATATCGACGACGAGGCCCGGCGGAGCGACCGCGAGTTTCCTGACGCACCGTTCGGCATACTCGAATCGATCGCAGTCGAGATTGGCGGTGAGCTTCATCGCGGCAATGAAGCCGCAATGGAATCGATGCTTCGAAGTTGATCCGCGTAGGTGTTCGCCAGAGCGAACTGTAAGCGATGCTGCTGTTGTTCCGTCGAGCTCAATGCGCCCAGCCTTCCGATCACGTGTTGGAAAAGAGCTGGCAGGCCACGGTTGTCGAGTGTTTTCGGCATGCAGAGGAGGCCGCCGGGAATGCCGTCTCGAACGTAGGTGGAGACATGGTTTGTGACCACTGGCTTACCGGTACTCAGATACTCCAGCAGCTTGTGATTGTTGGACCCGCGGTTGAGCTCGGCCGCGGGATCGTAGCAGGTCAGGAACAGATGCATGTTGGTCAGCCTGGGGGCGATTTCCGCCGGCGGCATCAGACCGTGCAGAAAAACGTTCTTCCGCCTGCCCAGGAAAGAGACGAATTCCCGCACCTCGGGAACTCCCGGGTGTTTCCAGGCCAGGGCTGCATAGTCTGAGGGCCCCCAGAAATGGAACTCGATGTCCGCATTCTCCTGAATGATGCACGAAAACGTGGAGTGATCGATGGCGGGATGAAGCAGGTTGCCGACATACCCCGCGCGGTAAGGTGCGGATGGCCTGTCCATCATTCCGTACGCCAGGCTCGCCAGCCGCTGGCGTGCAAGTCTCGCGTAGTCCTCCGTCAATCCGTGATTTACGAAGAATCGCGGAACCCCTGACGGCTCGAAATCGTCGAGAATCAGATCGGAAACCGAGATGACCGCGTCTGCGCTCGCCGCGATTCGCTCGACGGCGTCGGGGGGCACACGATCGACCGCATGGAACAGGTGAAGCATCGCATCAAATTGATTGAGCGACGTGAAGCGGGCGGGATCGAAGCTCCACACAACGTCCAGCCGTGCGCCCAGCGCCCGCTGGAGGATCTTTGCCTGTGCGGCCTCGATCGCGTAGTTGAACGACTGCGGCAGGAACCGGCGCCCGCGGGAAAGCTGAGAGTAGTCAACGATCCACAGGGAGGCATGCGGCCCCGGGGAGATGCGTGGTCGGAACCCCGATGTCGACGGAGGGTTGAGAAAGAAGACCTCGCTGCCGTGCTTCGCGAGCTCGATCGCGTAATGGTGTTTGGAGAGCGTGAGTCCGTTCCAGGCCTGCGGTGATATCAGCAGAACTCTCCGGCCGGTGAACGCCGATTCAGATCCGCGCGAAACGCCCGAATGCTCGCGCGGGCCGGACGACGCGAGCAGCGGCTCCAGGTTCATCACTCCGCTGCAGATGCGCCGGTGCCCCGGCCTCGAGAAGAAGCTGAGCTATCATCATCGGAGCCGGTTCCGAAGCTTCTGATCGCTCCTACTATGGATGTCAGATCGTCGTCCCGGAGCTCCGGATAGAGGGGGAGCGACAGAATTTCGTTCTGGTGGCGGTAGGCGACTGGGAAATCGGCGGGGACGTGGCCAAGGTATTGGCCGCCTATCTTCACCGTCCCCTTTTCGGCGAAGATCGTCAGCGAGCCCTCCATGTTTCCGGCGTAAGAGTTGATCGTGAAATTGATGGACCCGAGCACTCCGCTGTGGAACCGGAGCGCCACGACGCCGGTATCTTCGAACTCCACGATTCCCTGGTGGGAATAGTTGTCAACCAACGCGAACGCTTCCTTGACGTCACCCACCATCCAGTAAAGCAAGTCGATGAAGTGACGGAACTGGGTGTATAGCGATCCGCCGTCAAGGGCGAGCGTGCCCTTCCATGTATCCTGGTAGTAATCGGCGTTGCGGTTCCAGAAGCAGTTGAGCTGAACGCTGTAGATCTGCCGAGTCGTCCCTCGTCGAGCAAGTTCTTGAGAGCGGCGACGGGAGGATTGAAGCGGTTCTGCTTCACAATGAAGAGCCGGCGGTTGGCGCGCTCAGCGGCCTGAATCATCGTTCCGCAGTCAGCGACGGAGATCGCCATCGGCTTTTCGCACAGCACGTGTATGCCCGCTTTCAGCACGGCCACGGTATGCTCGGCGTGGAGCCCGTTGGGCGTGCAGATCGCGACGACGTCAAGGCCCTTTTCTCGGCGCAGCATCTCCTCGAGACTTCCATAGGGTCGCGCATCGTACTCGCCCGCCAGCGACTTGGCGCGTTCCGTAAGTACATCGCATGTACCGATGAGCGCACCGACGTTGGCGATGTGCTCCGCGTGCCGGGCTGCGATGCGTCCGCACCCGACAATCGCGAAGGAAAGATTCGACCGCGCTGGCCGACCGGCTTCCATATCAGACATTGTTGGCTGCACCGGGTGGGATGAAAGACGACCGTCGCACAGCGACATCGAAAATGCCTGCGAGTTGTCGGGCCACCGCCTCATCGGTGTGAGGATGGATCAAGTCCCGCTCACCCTTTGGAGCCACTTCGAATGCTTTATGTTCAAACCACCTATCGAAGACGAGATTCGCAAGATCGGCTGGTGTCATTTCCTCGCGAAACGTGACCGCAACTCCGGCGTTCATGTCGCGCATCAGCGCGGTAACGGAGCTCTGCTCATGGAAAATCGTCAGAAGTGGCTTCCGAGCGAGGATATACGTAAAGAGTTTGGATGCAGTGTACGCCGCGTCGTCCGACCCGAAAATCAGCAGGGCATCCGCGTTCAACAGACTCTTCAATGCTGACAGATAGGGCAGGCGCTCGACTCGCTCACGAACACTGTCGCCGACGCCGCTCATTTCAGCCAGCGGCACTACTCGCTCTCGCGCGCGCCCGGCGGGAGCGTAGTCAGTTCCAATGAAATGAAGGAGTATCGAATCCGGCTCGATGAGGCCCGAGTCGATAGCCCGCCGGAAGGCCTGAAAGAACGCGATGAGCGCTTTCGACATTCCGGGCGATACCGCGCCCGCGTACACCCAGTGTCGTCGCCCATCGTCACGGGAGAACAGCGGTTGGATACTCGCGTCTCCAGCCGCTATCTCGAAATCCCGGCGCGCACCGGCGAACGGAATCGTCGAGAACCGCGAGGGCCGCATTGTCGGGTAGCGTTTGATAAGCGTCGAAGGATAGTGAGGGGAAACAGCAATGATATGCGACGCCTCGGCAATCACTCGACCTTCGAGGTGTCGCGCCGCCACCTGGTGAAGTGCGTGCTTGAGGCTGCCCCCAGGCGGCCTGACACGATAGTCCCGATAGTACGGATTCACCCAGGGATCCTGAAGATCCAGAACAAACGGTACTCCGAACTTCCGGTGCCAGCGGGGTCCAAGTGTGAACACTGGAAACTCCGTCGTCGAGAAGAAAACCAGATCGAATGAGCGCTCACGCAGCAGCCGATCGCCTGCGAAACGGAGGTAGAGCCCGGCACGCAGAGAGAGGCTCCCGATTCCGAAGGGCCGACTCCACGCGGCGGGAATCGCCCTGCACCGCACCACCTCGACGGACTCTGGTACAGTGCGCAGCAAGTTCGCATCCGCGGCGCCCTCAACGAACTCACTGTCCACGCAAAGTACCACCGCCTTCCAGGCGTGGCAGCGGAGAAACGGCAGCAGCATTCGAACGCGGTGATGGTCGGGTGCGTCGGCTGGGGGGAACCTCGGACTCACGATGAGCAGGTTCTTCATTCCGGCCCGCCCGACGGGATAAGCCCGTCTTTCCGGCGAGTGGCACTTCCTGTCGCGTCGGGCACAGGAAGGATTCCACTCGCTCGCAGAACCCTGCCGTCGACCAGCAATGCTCTGGCGCGGAGATACGCCCGACTCAGCTTGATCCGCATGCGCCACGCGACATCGCGCTCACTGACAAGAATTCTGCGAATCATGAAACGATCACCAAGCACCGATCGCGACATTGAAAAGATCGAACAGCCGCCGACGTAACCCGCTTCGCGACAGAGCGTTGCATATGCGTCCGGTGCCTCACCGAACGGATACGCGACGGTTGTGATCGGTATTCCCAGCCTGTCCTGGAGTGTCGCTTTCGCGTCGGAAAGCTCAGCGCCCGCCTGCGAATAGAGGCAGCTTCTGAGATTTCGGTGGGTGAAGCCGTGGGAGCCGATTTCATGGCCCAGGTTCGCCAACTCGCGGAGGTGTCTCCAGTTCATCAACGGCACGCGAGGTAAGCCGTGTTTTACATCCCAGTCGTTGTATCCACCGACCTTCCCGGCTACAACAAAAAAGGTGGCCCGCAATCCCCGCCGCTCCAGCTCGGGAATCGCGACATCCGCTAGTTCGGCCGGACAGTCATCGAAGGTGATCACGATCCGAGGCGGCAAAGGGTTCTCGCTGTCGGACTCCCGGAGCAGATCTGTCAGCGTAGTGACGACACGCCCGCAGCGCTGAATCGCATCGAGCTGCATCCTGAAGGCATCGGGGCTGACGACGAACGGGGAGAGACCTGCCAGTCGAACCACTGAACCAACGTGGTGATACATCAGGATGAAAGCGTCGCGCTGCCGTGTCACGCCACGCGTCACCGTTTTCTGCACCACGTCTGATACCATAGTCACGTCACGTTACGGCGGAGACTCTTATCCGAGCTTACGCGGTCGAAGACCTCCGCCACTCTCTTCGTCATGGTTTCGGCGGTGTAAGGCGCAAATTCGTCCCATCGAGTCGCCGGCACCTTGTCAAAAGCCCGGGAGACGAACCACTGCTCGAAAATCCGCTCGGCAATCTCGCCTGTGGCGGACCCGCCGTTGAACGACACACCGACACCTGAGCCTGTGCGCCGTATTACGTCGTTGGCGGAACTGTCCTCATGAAGTACAGAGAGCAGCGGCCGTTCCGCCAGTATGTACGGGTAGATCTTCGATGCCGTGTAACCCGGGTCGTCCCAGCCGAGTACCAGCAGGGCATCCGCGTCGCGAAGGCATCGCAGGGTCTGGAAGTAGGCAATGCGGGCTGGATGCTCGGCCACCGACGATCCCATGCCCAGCTCCCGGGCGATCGGCGCTACGCGCTCGCGCGCATGCGCCGCAAGCGCATAGTCAGTCCCCACGAAATGCAGCACGGTCGAGCCAGGTTCGACAATTCCCGACTCGATCGCCCGCTTGAAAGCGAGTAGCAGCCCGGTCAACGCATTCCGGATTCCAGGCGGAGCGGTGCCTGCGTACAGCCAGTGACGGCGCCCGTCGCCGGGCGAGAAGATGGATTGGGACGCTTCAGTGGCTCTGGCGACTTCGAAGTCCTCTCTGGAGCCGCCAAAAGGGATGACTGAAAAGCGAGTATCCACGAGGTCGGGATAGCGCCGCCTCAATACTTCCGGATAGCGAGGTGACACGGACACGATGTGCGCGGCCTCGCGAAGCGTGCGACCTTCCAGAAATCCAGCGACGGCCTGGGTCACGCGGTGTTTGAACTCTCCCCCCGGCGGACGCTGCCCTGTCTCTGCATAATGTGAGTTTACCCATGGATCCTGGAGATCTATCACGAAGGGCGTCCCGAATTTTCGCTTCCAGCGTCGGCCCAGCGGCAGCACTCCAAATTCGGTCGTCGAAAAGAAAACGAGATCGAACGATGCACGGCGAAGCAGGTGGTCTCCCGCCGAGCCCAGCGAACGAATGGAGCGGAGGGCGAGGCTTCCAATTCCAGCGCGTCGCGTGAGCCTCGGACTCACCGCGCGGCATCGAACGACCTGCGCATCGGAAGGGATGGTCAGCAGCAAGTCGGGCTCGAGTGGCCCCTCGACAAATTCAGGATCTACCGCGAGCACCACCGCCTGCCATCCGTGCTCGGCGAGTGTCGGAAGCATCATGCGGACGCGCTGGTGGTCCGCGGCGTTAATCGGCGGAAACCGCGGGCTTACAATAAGAACCCGTTTCAACCTGCTATCTCCACTCTATCGTATCGCCGATTTCAGGATCTCGGCGGCGCCGCGAAGAGGACGGAGCATCGGATACGCGTCATAAACCGACCGCTCCGTGGCGAAATCCGTATGCGCCCGGGGTGGACGGTCCATCAGCTCACTGAACTCGGACTCCGTAAGTCCCAGCTTTTTCAGCACGAACTCGTAGTCGGATGCCTGTTGGTCGGGCGCATAAATCGGCTCCTTCAGCTCCATGAGTGCCTGTTGCTTGGTAAGCTGGCCGGAGAAGATCAGGTTCGAGAGGTGCGCCTTCCGCTTGTCGATGCCGAACTTCGTGGGAAGGATGTATCCCTGATAAAACCGCGTGAAGATCGACTCGTAGTGTTTGCCGCCGTAATCCCGCCATCCGAGCTCTTCGGTGATGAGCCGCTTTACACGAGCCTTGTTGTATTCCACGTAATTCAGGATTGAATGGCTCCGAATTCTGCGGACCATCTGATAGTACTTCTTTACCTTGAGATCCATGAAAGGATAGGTCTTCAGAGGAACGGTACCGAACTCCCGATGGATTGCGCGGATGTTGACATGATCCGTCTTGTTGTAAATCCAGTGAGGCGGGAGAACGTGCTCCGTCACGACGTTGTTACCGCTGAGAATCGAATGAATTCCGTGCCGGGCGGCGATGCGGTACAATGTGGCGAAAATGGCGTGATCGGTAACAACCTCGATGTCCACCACCGACGCCTTGAGGTACGCCAGCTGCAGATCTCTGAACTCGGCCCAGTTGATGACGAATGTAGAGAGATCGAAACCGAGGCGGCTCACAATATTCTCGATGTTCTTGACCGCGAGCTCCGAGTTCCAGCCGTTGTCGAAATGGACGGCGAGGGGGCGAAGCCCCAGTTCCTTCGCGACATAGGCGACATACGTGCTGTCCACGCCGCCGCTCAATCCCATGATGCTGTCGTAGGGCTTGCCTCTGCCGGCCGCCCGAATCTCGTCGGCGAGAGACTCGAGCTCGAGGCGTCCTGCATCGCCTTTCCGAACCTCGACCTGCTCCGCGCGGAGGTACTCGTGGTAGTAGTGGCAGCGCCCCTCTTCGTCGAACCGCATTTGCGGATCGTCGACGGTGTCCAGCACCGAGACGCTGCATTGGCGATAAGCCGTACCGCCCTCCGTCACGCCGTCCGCTCGAAAAGGAAGAATCCTGCATTCGACTGTTGCGGTCCGGTGCCCGCATGAGGATTTGGAACCGTCTTCAGCAGACGAAACTCCGGACTCCTGGAAGCCATCCATCGCGTAAATGCGCGGTGTCGCACGTGCTGCGTCTCGAGTTCATCGAAATCAGTGGAATAGACGATGAGAAAGCGTGAGCCAGCGGAGCAGAGATGCCTCATGTACCGCTCGAACGTCGCATCCGACACAATGTGGTAGATCACGTCGAGAGACAGGGCAACATCGCCGCGCATTACTCCGAGTGCGTCGCTGTATGCGTCCGCGTTGTACACGAAAAAGCTTTTGGTGAGGTCGTCTTTGAAGCGGCTTATGCAGCGACTGACCGCTGAAGCGGATACATCGAGCCCGATGTACGCCGAATAACTCATCAATGACAGCTGATGACCGTCGCCGCAGCCGAACTCGATCGCCGAGCGGACATCGTGGTCACGCAGAAAGGCGTTGACGACCTGCGCCTTGAACAAAGCCAGCTGCCCGTATGATCCGTCACCGGAGCTGCCGCCAGAAGCGTAGCGGTTCTCCCAGTACCGGGTCGTGTCGAATCCCGGCGCCCGGCGAAGTCGAAGCTTTTCCGCGGCGGTCAGCAGAAGCTCGTAGGCGCCAGCCCTCACGCGGCCTTTCCCGCGGCCATTCGCATCAAATTCAGCTCGCGTTCTATGACTCGGTCAATTCCGCTCTTCTCTCTTATGTCCTCGGCAGCGGCGCGCGACATCCTGGTGAAGAGCTCCGGCTCGGCGTGCATCCGCCGCAAGGCGGAAGCGATGTCCGCGCTGCCATCGGTAAGAAAACCTGTGCGTTCGTGCACGACGAACTCCGGGATGGCGGTGGATCGTGAGGTTATCGGCACGAGACCGGACGACATTGCCTCACACATCGAGACGCCCTGGGCATCCTGCCGCGTCGGACAAAGCATAATGCCGTGGGTTGCGTGCAGTTCCCGAATTTCGGCCTGAGTCAGAAATCCTTCCTGAATCGTGACATTCTCGAGATCACGAATGGGGCGAGTCAGGCGGTCGAACAGTTTTCCCCGCCCGTGAATCGCGAATTGGAAGTTCGCGAACTCGGGATAATTCATCAACCGCAGGATGCCGTCGATTGCAATGTCGTTGGCGTACTTCCGCGAATCGAAGGAGCGTATCAGCAGCACCCTTGTTCGAGCTGAAGCGTCCTTCGGAACGTAGGGGAAACGCGCATCATCGATGGGATTCGGTATGATGTCGTACGAGTGGACCCGCGACAGGCTATCGGTTTCGGCGAGGCGCCTCATCCAGTCCGACACGAACACGAACCGCACGCGCTCGGGGTTCCGGCGGGCGTAGCTTACGAGCCGCCGGAACCGCACCATCTGAATGGTGCTGTACTTGACGTACTGCCAGAACTCGGCGGTGAGCTCGAAATTGAAAAGCCTCCGGTACCAGCCGAGTGCTTCCATGCCGTGAACCCAGACAATGACCGGCGTGGCGAGCCGCTTGAAAAGCTTGTCCAGCATCCAGCCCTGAAAGAAGTGAACGGCTACGACGTCCGGCTCGAACTCATTCATGAGCCGGCGAAGCGAGTCGAGATCGGGTGCGCAGCTGACCGGTACGCCGTCGAAAGTGTAATCGGACGTCTGGCGAAAGAACGCGACCACTCTGACGTTGTGACCGAGAGCCAGGTAGCGCGCCACGCGAACGTGAACGAACACGTCGCCATAAAGATTCTCGGTGCTGGGGTAGTCGACATCGAGCACGAGTATTCTCATCTCGATGAATTTTTCAGATCGCGGGAATGGAGTCCGGCTTTCCGGCGTCCAGTTCGCCGCGTGGCCGGCCATCAGCGTTGGCGCGAAGGTGCCTGGATGCGATATCGAAGATGCGCTCTGCAGCGTGGCCGTCGCCGTATGGATTTCCCACCTGCGTCATTTCCTCATAGAGCGCGGAATCGTTCCACAGGCGCGATACCGCGCGCACGATGTCGTCGGTACCAGTGCCCAGCAGAAGCGCATTGCCGGCATCGAGTCCCTCCTGTCTCTCCGTTGTGTCGCGCAGCACGAGCACGGGACGCTTCAGTGAGGGTGCTTCCTCCTGTATTCCACCGGAATCGGTCAGTATCAGATATGATCTCTGCATCAAGCGGGCGAATGTCACGTAATCCAGCGGATCTGTGAGATGAACATTCGGGCATTCCTGAAGGAGCGGAATAACAGTGGCGCGCACGTTGGGATTGAAATGCACCGAGAAGATGACGACTGCATCCGGCAACTCGGCTATTCGAGTGATGGCGGCGCAGATCGAAGTGAGGCCAGCCTCGTGGTTTTCCCGCCGATGAGCAGTCACGAGCACCAGTTTCCTTGCTGCCAGGTCGTCATCGCCCAGTTCCCTGCCACTCAAAGTCTCAACGTGTAGCGGCCGCTCGCGCTCTTTCTCGATGACGAGAAGCAACGCATCGATCGCGGTGTTGCCCGTTATGTGGATCGCCTCCCGGGAGACGCCCTCGCGAATCAGGTTATCGCGCGCGCGGGGGGTTGGCGCGAAATGCATGTCGGCGATCGAACCGATGAGGCGGCGGTTCATCTCCTCCGGGAATGGCGAGAACTTGTTGTTCGTCCTTAGCCCGGCTTCAACATGGGCGACGGGAATGCGGTGATAGTAGCTCCCCAGAGCTGCGATCATCGCCGTGGTGGTGTCGCCTTGCACAAACACCAACGACGGATTCTCGGCTCGAAACACCTGGTCCAGAGCAGCGATGGCCCGGGAGCTCAGATCCGCGAGAGTCTGATTTTCCGTCATTACGCCCAACTCCCTGTCCGGCTCGAGATCAAAGGCCCGGAAGGCCTGCGCGAGCATCTCGCGATGCTGCCCGGTAGAGCAGACATTCACCGCAAAGCGCGAGCTCTCTTTGAAGCGCAGTATTACGGGAGCGAGCTTGATTACCTCGGGCCGGGTGCCGAGGGCGAACATGACCTTTGGATTCACTACTGGCGGGTCGGAGCCGGGCGCGACAGAGCGGTCCCGCCAATGAGGCGTCCGAGCGCGAATCCGCCAATCGATGCCGCGGATACTCCGGCGGCACGCCGATATTTGGCAGCGAGGCTCCGGTCCGCGCCATTTACGAGCAACCGCCAGTAGTTCCTTGCTCGATCGCCTGAGATCCTCGCGACTGCGGCCTCACGCTCATCAGCCGTCAGAGGGCAGTCATCGGAGTTCAACGCGGCCAACTGGACTTCCTCGTGCATCACCGCTTTCATGGCGGCGTTGTCAAATTCTTTTTCCTGGTGTCCGTGCTGGCGATCCCATACCAGGTCGGTTGGCATTTTGACGACAGCGAACCTGCTGGCGAGTTTCAGCCACAATTCGTGATCACCAACCTGTCGGCGGCCGGAGAACCCGCCTGACTGCTCGAACGCCGTCCGTCGAATGATTGCCGATCCCGGAGCCCGCGCCAGCAAGTCGCGCTCGAAAAAGTTTTCACGGTAGGCTTCTAGCGGTGTCAGTGAGATGGGACAAGGACGAGCGGGATCGGGGAGCGCCGAAAGTCCCAGCCCAGCTTCTGGAAACGCGTTCATGCAGCGAATCATGACATCCAGTCCGTGGGGATAGATCAAGTCGTCGGAGTCGACATACTTGAGATACTCCCCCTTCGCCTCTCTGGCCGCGCGATTCCTGTTTGGATAGTCCCCGAGGTTCGTCTCATTGACGATCAGCGTTATCCGTTCATCGTTGCGTTGGTACCGGCGGACGACATCGACCGTTGCATCCGACGAACTGTCGTCCACGACGACGATTTCAAAATCCTGGAATGTCGATGCCTGCACACTCTCGATCGCATCGGCGATGTAGTTCTCACGATTGTATGCGGTGATCAGCACGCTGACCTGTGGGCCGGTGGGCCCGACGGCCAGCGGCCTTTCGATACTCACGAGCGGACCTTCGCGGGGATCGGGGGGCTCGCGCAGTAACGCTCCTCCAGCTCGTCGAGCCCCGTGGTACCGGCAGCGGCAGCGGCACGGAATACTCTGACCGCAGAGCGCGAAGCGACGGTGTTGCGCCAGAGATGCCGCATCCACGAGAGCCGCTCTGACCAGCTCAGCTCGCGTTCCCGAAGCAGAGTGCGGAATCCGCGGAGCATCGGACGCACCACCGACGGTTTCCCATACAGATAGCCGAAGCTTCTGTGTCGAAAAAGCATGGTAATCAAGGCTCTCCGGAACACGAAGTCCGTGGATTCGGCGTGATAGTGAAAAACTCTTGCTCCTGGATTGTAGACGAGCGCGTGGCCGGCGCGAAGCGCTTCCCTGGCCCACAACGCATCCTCACCATACTGGACTTCCGGAAAGGGTATTCGAAGCAGCACGTCGCGGCGGTACAACGCTGTCACGTCGTCCCAGCTGCACACGCGCAGACGTTCTGAGGCACTCAGACGGTCGAACTCTCCGGAGGATGAAAAATGTACCCGCTCAATCCTGGGCTCGGAGACCGGTCGAAACCATTCGGTTGGATTGGTGTCCCGGGCCTGAGGGACGACCTGAGCGCCGCAGACACCTGCGACTTCATCATCCATTACGCCGTCGAACAGGCGCTCGATCCACAGATCGTCGGCCGGCCTGGCATCTCCAACAGTCAGCACTATCCAGTCGCCATGGGCAGCTCGGACACCCTTGTTTCGCGTCCCTCCGTGATTGAAGCTTTCCGGCGTGATCGAAAGTACCCGCACTTTCGGATATCGACGAAGAATTTCGAGAGTTCCGTCTGTTGAGCCAGAATCGAGAACGATGATCTCTTCCACTGGTATCGTCTGGGCGAGGATGCCTTCGACGCACCGCTGGATCTTTGCAGCTTCGTTACGCACCGGAATGACAACGCTTACGCGCCGAGCGCCCAGGTGGTCTCCCTGCGATATCGCGCTCAAATGAGCGCTTGCCAGAAAGAGGGCAGGTTGCGCTCCACTTCGATGCGCTCGAACCGGACGCCTGGACGTGGGCCGGCAGCTTGCGCCCAGTCGACCATGCGGCTCACACCTACCTGCAGAGCGACCGGACGGATCAGATCACCGAGATGCCGACGCACCTTGTCGTGTGTCGCGAATGCATGGACTACTTCGTTCCTCGCATCCAGAAAGCGAATCTCCGGTTGAATTCCCATCGCCCGCGATACGACTTCTGCAAGCTCAAGAACCTGATAGGGAGTGTCAGCGCCGATGTTGTAAACCTCGTTGCGGCAGGAATCCCGCTCAATCGACGCGGCAATCAATGGGGCGACTTCGTCGATGTGGCTGAAGGCACGCGTCTGCTTTCCATCGCCGAATACACTGAGCGGCTGCCCCTGCATCAGCTGATTGATGAAAATGCCGACCACATTTCGATACGGATCTCCGATGTTCTGACGCTCTCCATAGACGTTGTGCGGACGGAAAATCGTGTAGTCCAGCCCGAACATCTCGTGTGCCGCTCTCAAGTCCATCTCCACCGCGAGCTTTGCGATGCCGTAAGGATCCTCGGGCGCCGGCGCCGCATCCTCGCTCATCGGCACCTGGTTCTTCCCGTATACCGCAATCGAAGAGGTGAAGACGAACCGACGTACGGTGCCGGAGTTCACCGATGCGTTGATGAGGTTTACGCTGCCGAGGAGGTTGTTGGAGTAGTTGAACCTGCGGATGAAATGGCTCAGGCCTTCGGCGGCATAGGCGGCGAGATGGAACACGTACTGGAAACCGTGCTGGTCGAAGAGAGCGGGAATCAGCTCGGTATCATTGATCGAGCCTTCGACGAACTCCGCGCGGGAATCCACGTTTTCTCTAAAGCCGCCGGAGAGATTATCGAGGGCTATGACGCGATAGCCCCTGTCGATCAGCGCATCGCACACGTGGGAGCCGATGAAACCGGCAGCGCCAGTGACGAGGACATTACGATCCGGATTGCTGTTCATGACTTGAGGGCTGGTCGCCACTGTCCCTACACTCCCGCAACCGGTGTGGGGGGTCGGGCACCCGCGGTTGCCGCACCTGGCCAAGTGTCGTCCTGGCCGCGAAAGTCCGCATGAGGCTGTCGCGCAGAGTGCGCACTGGCGTGATCCGGTCAAGCCGCGAGGCACGGGCCAGCTCGGCGAAGCGAAGGCGGCGGCGTTCCCCGCTGGTCAGGACTCCCTCATGCTCGGCCCACTTTCTCAAGTCCGCCGCAATGTCCAGATGGCCGGCAGTGGCTGCTTCGTAAATGACACTTGAGCAGATGTAGCGCAGCTGCGAAATCATGTCGCTTCTCGCGCCTTCGCGAAGTGACCTGGCGGCGAGGCGCGCCACGGCCGCGCGGCTCTCGAGCTTCCCTCGCGAATGATAGTCCCCCCGACTTAGGCTACCGAGGGTTTCGCGAAGATAGACATCGGGCCTCAGGTCGAAACGCTTCACGTATCCCAGCTTTCCGGCAAACGCGCGGATGTGAAGCTCTATGTCCTGCCAGATTCCGAGCTCCTCGTGCCAGCCTCCCAGACGACGAAAGGAATCGACTCGCCACAGTGTGCCGGTTGTCTGGCAGATTGGATCCAGTCGAAGCACTCGCTCGAGATCGTCCTCGCCGGTTTCGACGTTCCACAGACGGTCGGCATCCTCAGGTCGCTCGCTGAAAATGAGCATCGGGAAAACGGCAAAGTCCAGTGCGGGATCGCTTTGCAGCACTGCGACTCTCTGTTCGAGGCAGAAGGGGGCGAGCAGATCGTCGGTGTCGAGAAAAAGCAGGAAGCGGCCTTGCGCGTGCTGGACGGCGATGTTCCGGCAGGTGCACGCCCCTTTCGGCGCTCGATTCCGTGACAGGAGGCGGACTCTCGGATCGCGCGCAGCGTACGCATTGACCACGGTCTGGCTGTCGTCGGTGGAGCCGTCGTCCACCACAATGGCTTCCCAGTCAGGGTAATTTTGCGCAACAAGGGAATCGAGCGTCTCCGAGACAAGGTCGGCGCGGTTGTATGAGGGGATGCAAATCGTGACTGTCGGTCCGCTCGGGTCTGGTATCACGGTGCAATCCGTTTCAGAACACGAGCCCGTCGTGGCTGCGACCAGCGACATGCGCCACATACCACGGCTGATCCGCAACCAGACGGCTTTCAGAATTGATCACTTTGGCCTCCTCCTCATCCTCTGGCACATACAGCGTGGAAAGATAATCCGGCATGTAATCGAAATCGGCCTCATCCACACCGGCGCTTTTTCGGAGCAGCTCATCGACGACGTGATCGATCCGGTTGTTCGCTTCCACATACTGGCGCCCTTGTTCGGCCAGTCTGATCCGGAGGTCACGGTCTGTAAGAAGCACGCGCAGCCGGTCGACAATGTTGTCCTCGTCGATGCTCCATACAGGCGGACGAAAACAGGGGGGGGATTCTTCGAGGTACCTGGTCGCGACGGCGCATCCGCTCGCCATTGCCTCGAAAGACGCCCACCCCGGGCCATGGACAACCAGCTCGTCTACAAGGACATCCGCTTCAGCAAGCACCTTCAGCAACTCGGCGTGCGGTACGTCACGAATGGACAACAGCTCGAACTGAATGCCTTCGTTACGGAGAGACGTGAGCGATTCGAGAATCCGATCTGTGCCCTTGACGTGCGGCACACTCGGAGCGTGGACAACTATCGGGACATCGCGGCCGGGAATTCTGAAAGTGAACTTGTCCAGTCGCAGCGGGACCTGGAGGTGATGATACGGACGCAGCGCCAGTCCCATTTGATCAGGCACTGAGAAGACGGCGTCCGCGTACCTCTCATGCGTTCGCAGCACGCGCAGTTTTCGATCGAGCTGCACGGCGTGGTACTCGAGCGGAAACTCCCACCGCGTAATCCCAAACTGTCTGCGAAACACATCGTAGTCGCGCACATCCGATCCCATAAGCAGCGACGCCACGCGCGTGACACCCCTGTCGATCGCTTGAAACACTTCGCAATCAAACGGAATGTCCGCCCACACCCTCACGTAGAGATCCGCGCTTCGAGCCAAGCGAATGCGAAGCCTGAGTTCCACTGCCTTATGCCAGCTTCGCTGGACTTCCCATAGAATCTGGAAAACGCGCCGCCACATGGCGCGGTTCCCAAATCGCCGGGTCAGGTACGACGCCGGAAAGGCATGCTGCTCATAGTCATACGAATACGGGAAGAAGCGGTGCGGCATGGCGACCGTCACTACAACATGCCCCCGGCGTTCAAGCTCTTCGGCGAGATCGTGAATGAGGCCACAAATCTCATGGCCGCTTATCACGATGCGCATCGGCTCTCTTCGTCAGGCACTCTCTCAGGGGTTACGAGCGACAGGACTGGTCGCCACGTCAGCGCCTACAGCGACTCGACCGGAGCGGCAAATGGCTCCGGGAGTTGCAGCCCGTCAGGATCAGACAAATAGCGTGAGGGACGCATCGGCACTACCTGCGAATCCTTGATGACGCAGTACTTGTGGTAGAAGCTCCTTGTGACGTAACCCATCTGGTACAGGCTGAAGAAGAGCGGACGGAAGCGCTCGAAGGTCTGCTTGTAGGTAGAGTGCTGCGTGTAGTGTGACTGTGGCGCGCTCATCACGCTCTCCCACTCGGCGTCCGAGAATCCCACGCGCTGCTTGATCTCCTCGAGGATACTCTCGTCGAAGGGCTTTTCCGTGAAGACACGCGCGAGCGCGTCCGATCGCGCGAGCTGACCCGAGCGAACGAGAGCCGAGAATTCCGAGTATCTCAAATCGATGCCGAACTTGCGCGGGAGATAGTAGTTGTTGGCAAAGTAGGCCGTACGATTCTCCATATGGTGACCGCCGTACCACTGCCAGCCGTACGTCTCCGCAAGGAATCGCTTGGTGGCCTCTTTGTCATAGTCGAGATAGTAGAGAGGCCGGAACTTCTTTATGCCGTCAATCACCATCCACTTCATCCACCGAACCAGGTTGAGCTCCGGCAAAGTCCTGATGCGTCCATCCCCATACTTCGAATGAATCGTCCGCACGTACTTCGAGTCCATGTAAAACCAGCCGGGCGGCGAGATTCCCTCGGTACGGAACGAATGTCCCTCCCAGATCCATTTCACGCCGTGCTTCGCCGCAGCGGCATAGTGAACCGCGGCGAGCGCGATGTCGGTTGGAGTATCGATCTCGGGAACCGAACTGAGAAAAAAGGACCGGTATATCCGCTGGTACTCAGCAGTGTCCACCACATGCGTGTACAGGTCTATATCGAGGGCCTCCAGCATACGCTGGATATTCTCTACTGCGATGCGCGAGTTGTAGGTGTTGTCGAAATGCGCCGCCAGCACGCGCAGACCCAGCTCTTTCCGCGCGAAGTGAAGCATGAACGAAGAATCGCAGCCGCCGCTGACGCCGATCACCACATCGTACGGCTTGCCTTTGCCGTCATTCTTCATCCGCGCTACGGTCGCGTCCAGAATTCCCCGACCGGCCGTCCCGGTGGGATAGTCTCTGTCGAGCTCCTCATACTGGCGGCAATAACTGCACAGCCCCTCGGAATCGAAGCTGATGCCGGGAACGGTCGCGTCGTAGATGCATCGTACACACTGCTGCGGATCCTGCATTTCAATCGTCTCCAAGAATCAGCCGCCGCTGCGGGAAATTGATGAGCACTCCCATTCCCTGCTTCTGATACACGGCCATGCTTCCGAGCGCCGCCGCGTTTGCGGGAGTTTCCGCGAGAACCTGGCGAAGGTGCGCCACATTTCCCGCCCCTCCACATGCTATCAGCGGGATCGAAACGGCCTCGCCCACCATCCGGATAGTCTCCAGGTCGTAGCCGGTCCAGGTTCCGTCGCGATCAACAGAGTAGAGAAGAATCTCCCCGACGCCGAGATCGTCGGCCAGATAACGGCAATGATCTACCACGCTGCGTCGGGTGCGCCCTCCCGCAGCTGAATATACCTGCTGACCGCGCAGGAAAGTTCGCTTGTAGTCAACCGCGCCAACGACGCTGGTTGCACCATACTGCCGCGTCGCCTCGCGCACTGTATCCGGACTCTTGAGGCAGAGCGTGTTAACGATCACCTTCTCCACCCCGAGCTTGTACAGTCGCGCGAACTGCTCCACCGACTGCACCCCGCCGCCGTAGGAGAACGGCATGAAGCACTCCGACGCGCACTCCTTGATGAGATCGAACTGCGGCGGCCTGGGATCACGCGAGGCGTTGATGTCGAGCAGGACGAGCTCGTCTACCTCCTTCTCGTTGTAAATCTTAATAGCATTGATCGGATCGCCGATGTACTGCGGGTTTCGGAACCGGACGGTCTTGACGAGAGCCCTGCCGTCGAACAGAAGGCACGGCATGATGCGCTTCAAGGCCATCCGTCAGGCCCGAACGAATCCTTCCAGAAGCGCCATGCCGAACTTGTGGCTTTTCTCGGGATGGAACTGGACGCCGTAGATGTTCTCGCGACCAATCGCACAAACAAAGTCAGCTCCGTAGCAGGCGGTGCCGAGGACGTCCTCTGGCCGGGTGCATTCTACGTAGTAGCCGTGAACGAAATAGAATCGCTTTCGGTCAGCGCCATTGATCAGCGGGTTCGGCCGTTTCGCCACGACGTAATTCCACCCCATGTGCGGTACCTTCAGGCCTGTGTCGGCCGGGAAACGGAAGCGCCTCGTCGTCGCGTCGATCCAGCCAAGACCCGGCTCAGCACCCTCCTCGCTCGACTTTGTCAGAAGCTGCATGCCCAGGCAGATGCCGAGTATGGGGACTCGTCTTTCCAGAGCCGCTTCGTCCAGCGGCGCACGGAGACCGAACGCGCTGAGATTGCGCATGCCCTTGTCGAAGGCACCTACCCCGGGAAGTATGATTCTCTCGGCCCTGCGCAGGACTTCGGGGTCCCGCGTGAGAACCGATGGCGGCCCGCCGATGCGCTTGAGCATGTTCGCCACCGATGCGACGTTGCCCATGTCGTAATCGACGATGGCGATCACTGGCCACGCTCGGTGCGGGATCGCAGCACCCTGGCCGGGACGCCTGCAGCTACAGAATAGTCCGCTAAATCGCGGGTCACTACCGCTCCCGCCCCAACCTGACATCCCCTTCCGATAGAAACGCCCGGGAGGACTATCGACCCCGCGCCGAGATCACAGTCGTCCGCGATCGCGACGGCCGCGAATACGAGGTCACCGAGAATGATAGGGATATCTATTCGCTCGTCCGCGTGATAAGACGAGAGGATTTTGACTCCCGGTCCGATCCCCACATTCCGGCCGATCGAGATCCCGCCCGCGCCGTGAAGGAAGCACTGCTGGCCGATCCAGGAATTGTCACCGATTTCCAGCGAGTTTCTGTAATATGCCTTCAGCATTGTCTGATGCCCGATGTACACGTTCCGGCCGAGGCTGATGTTTTCGGGATGGAATACCATCACGCCGGCTTCGAAGATGACGTTTTCTCCGAGCGAGGCGAATGCGCCCCGATCGAACGATCCGTCGCCGTGAGACTTGTTTAGAGTCGCATTTCTCGCCATCGCTAGCTCACCAGATGCGATATGACGTCGACGACGGTGCTTTGCTGTTCGATAGAAATATTTTCAAAGAGCGGAAGCGTGAGCGCGCGCTGGGCCACGGCGTCTGTCACCGGAAACTGCCCTTCGCGGTGATCGTACCGGCCTCTGTAATACGTGGTAAGCGGCATGTGGATCGTGCCGACCTGAAGCTCGACTCCGCGCTCTCTTGCAGCCTTTATGACCTCGCCGCGCCGGGACGCGAAATCTTCGGGAAGCAGGGTTACATACGACTGATAGACGTGACACGCGCCCGCCGGCGCGCGCGGCGCCTCGAGCGGCGACCCGCCGAGCATGGCGTCGTAGCGGCCCGCCGCCTCTCTCCGCTTGAGAATTATCCTCTCCAGCTTCTTCAGCTGGACAAGGCCGAGTGCAGCTTGAAACTCCGTGAGCCGAAAGTTGTAGCCTGCGAGAATGAAGTCCTGGCTTGTTGCGTCAGGATCCTGACCATGGTTGCGGAGTGCGCGGATCTTGCTCGCAAGCGATGCGTCATCGGTGGCGACAATGCCACCTTCTCCCGTTGTCACGGCTTTTCGCGGATGGAAGCTGAAGCAGCCCAGCTTGCCCCAGCTACCGGCCTGCCGGTGGTCGAGCGAGGCACCGAGAGCGCAGGCGGCATCTTCGACAACGGGCACACCCCATCGGGCACAGACCTCTCCGATCGCGCGCATGTCCGCCATCAGTCCAAACGCATGCACGGGAATGACCGCCTTTGTGCGCCTCGCGGTGTCCGGATTTGACATGAGCGAGGCGAGCTGCTCCTCCAGTCTTGCGACATCGATGTTGAAAGTGCGGTAGTCGATATCCACGAAGAGTGGCTGCGCGCCACAGTGTTCGACGACATTTGCCGTAGCGACCCACGAGTAGGCTGGCACGACGCACAGGTCTCCGGCTTCAACGCCGAGGGAGGCTAACGCCAGATGGAGCGCGCAAGTTCCATTCGCGACCGCAATCGCGTGCCTTGCACCAACCTTGTGAGCAACCGACTCCTCGAACTCAGCGACGCGTGGGCCCTGGACGAGGAAGCCCGAGGCAATCGCCTGCCGAACTGCTTCCAGGTCTTCTTCGTCGATCGAAGGAACGGTAAGGCGGATCATGCAAGGGCGCCGGCGGTTTCCATGCTCCTGAAGTAGTCAGCCGTGCGCCGGATTCCCTCGTCGAGATCGACCTTCGCCTTGAACCCCAGTATCCTGTGCGCCTTCTCCACGCCTGGGATCCGGATGGCGATGTCGGCGGAGAGTGGAGGGTCGAAAACTATTTGTGATTCGGAGCGGGTCACGCGCAGCACCGTTTCAGCCAGTCCAAGAATGGTCATCACCGCTCGCGCGTTCCCGATGTTGAAGCTGTGCCCGACGGCCGCCGGATCTTCAACGCAGCGCATGAGGCAGTCGACAAAATCATCGATGTAACACCAGGCCCGGATCTGGGCACCATCGCCGTCGATGTGGATTGTCTCGTTCTCGAGGGCGCGTTTCACGAAAGTCTGGATGGCCCCTTCCCCCGTCTGCCCGGGGCCATAGACGTTGAACGGCCGAACGGTGACGACTGGCAGCCCGTATTGGGCGTGGTACGCATGCGCCAGGTGCTCTCCGGCAAGCTTGCTCACTGCGTACGTCCACCGCGCTTCGCCTGCCGAGCCGGAGACGGTCACGTCGGATTCGGCCGAGCGAAACGCCATCGACCCGAATACTTCGGATGTCGAGAAATCGACGACGCGATCCTTGACGCCGGCAGCAGCCGCAGCCTCCAGCACGTTGGCGGTTCCAATCATGTTCACACGCATCGTCTTCACGGGATTCTTGATCACCGTGTCGATTCCCGCGATTCCGGCAGCATGAATGACGACGTCCGCACCACGCATGGCATCCGCAAGGTGGGCTGCGTCGAGCACATCACCTTCGACGAAGGTCAGGTTCGAGTGCTCGAGCAGGTGCGGAAGATCCTTGAGCGTGTTGCGGGTGAGATTGTCGAACGCCGTAACCTGATTGTTTTCGATGAAGTTGCTGATGAGGGTCGAACCGATGAAACCGGCGCCGCCCGTTATGAAAATACGTTTGTCAATGATCAAAATTGGTTGCTCTCGTGGTTCCCGCAGGTTCCAGCTTCCGGGCGAGCCGGGACGGCTCCCCCCAGCTTTGCATCGGACGTAAATAGCCGCGGACCGTCCATGGGTAATAGTTGGGGTCGTCGCGCCCCGCGTTGATGACCTCGAAGTCCAGCGCGCGCTCAACGAAGTCAACCGTCGCGCCGTCGATCTTGTGAATCCCGGCGAGCAACGAATAGCGACCCGGAAAGATAGTGTCTTCTATCCGCAATCGGATTTCGTGAGTGCCTTCCGCCATGCGGATCGCGGGGGCGCCGCCGTGATTCGAGAAGGACTGTGTTATCTGGCGTCCCTCCGAGTCGGCGATTCCGATCTCGATCATTCCCTCCTCTATTGGTTGTGACACCTCCCATCTAACCAGAATATCGAGAGGCTCACCGGTAACAATTGCGTGAACCTGATTGCCACCACGATCGTGAAGCTGCAGCCGTACAAGCCGCGCCTCCCCCGTCGAGTACTCGCGCGGCAGCTCGGCAGGTATCGTCCCGTCAAAAGCGTCGGAGTCACCCCGCCCGATGTACTCTCTGACGGCCTCATCAATCCCACCGCAAACTTTCACCAACCCGTTTTCCAGATAGAGACCCTTCCGGCACAGCGACCTGATGGCGGCGATGTTATGGCTTACGAAAAGCACCGTCCGTCCGTCGTCTCTGGAAACATCCTTCATCTTGCCGAGACACTTTCGCTGAAAAGCGATATCCCCAACCGCGAGAACTTCGTCAACGATCAGTATTTCAGGTTCGAGATGGGCAGCGACCGCGAAGGCCAACCGCACGTACATCCCGGAGCTATACCTCTTGACCGGCGTATCGAGGAACTTCTCGATCTCCGCAAACTGCACGATCTCGTCGAATTTCCGCTTGATTTCCACCCGGGTCATTCCAAGGATGGAACCGTTCAGAAAGATATTCTCGCGGCCGGTGAGCTCCGGATGGAATCCGGTGCCTACTTCGAGCAGGCTGGCCACTCGGCCGCGTATTCGGATTCGGCCATCGGTGGGCTCGGTTATTCGGGACAGTATCTTGAGCAGAGTTGATTTTCCGGCGCCATTACGCCCGACAATGCCGAGGACCTCGCCCCTCCCCACTTCAAACGACACATCCTTCAGGGCCCAGAACTCCTCGACTTCATCACCCTGAATGATCTGGCGCCCGCGGGCCATGTCCGCAGTTTTCCGCAGCAGGTTTCTGGCTTGGCGCGAGATGGAATCCCGCAGCGAGTGGTAACCTCCGGCGGCTTCCGATTCGTGGCCCACCAGATACCTCTTGGAGAGGTTCTCGACAGTGATTATGGCGTCGCTGTTCAGCATGGGCGGTGTTGCGGGTGTCATGCGCCGGCTCGCATCCCGCAGCCGTAACGAAAGCGGCTCAAATCAGGTCTGCGAAGGTCTTCTCTACTTTTCTGAACTGCCGGATGCCAATCCATAAGAAAGCCGCTACACCGACGAGACTCAGCGCAAAACCAGGCCAGTAGATCTGACTTTCCCCGCCGAGGATGCACCACCGAAAACCGTCGATGACACCGACCATCGGATTCAGTGAATAGAGCAGGCGCCACCGCTCCGGCACCACCGTCGAGCTGAACCCGACCGGCGAAAGATAAAGCCCGAATTGAACGATGAATGGTATGACATATCGAAAGTCCCGATATTTCACATTGGCTGCCGTAATCCAGAGCGCTGGCCCGAGCGCGGCGAGGAATGCGATCAGGACGAACACCGGGAGCACAAGCATCTGCCATCCCGGGACGTAGCGATACCACATCATCATCCCGATAAGAATTGCGAAGCTGACGAGGAAGTCGATGAAAGCGACGACGATCGTAGCCGCAGGGACGATCAGCCGAGGGAAGTAAACCTTGCTGATCAGATTCGCGTTGCTGATCAGGCTGTTGGACGCATCCCCGAGCGCAGTGGAAAAGAAGGTCCAGGGGAGCATCCCCGCGAATACCATCAACGGATACGGAGCCGACCCTTCACTTGGGAGCTTGGCCAGTCGACCGAATATCACGGTGAATACCACCATGGTGAGGAAAGGACGGATCACCGCCCAGACCACACCGATGACGGTCTGCTTGTAACGCACCGAAACGTCGCGCCACGCGAGAACCTGGAAAAGCTCGCGATAACGCCACAAATCGGCCCAATAGTTTTTTTCGGCGCGGCCGGCTTCCAGAATTATTTCCAAAGTGTTACCAATTCGTGTAGTCGTTGCGCCTAAAGGTAAACCGGACGGCGTGAGCGATGCCGTGCAGCTGACCGCGTATCGCAATCCCCTACTTGACGGCCTCCAGGCCAAGGCACCCTTCCCAGCGGCCCGGATCTTCGACGTCATTGAATCGCTCATCGCTTGAATCCCCGATGGCCGCCCTTCTTACGGGGGAGAAGCCCGCGTCGAGAATCTCCTGTGACAGGGATTTGTAATCCCACATCCAGAGGTGCGCGCTGTTACCGAGCCACGTCCGCATCACTCCACCAAGGCCTCTCGAACGCTGCCGGACACCGAGATGCGCCAACTCCATGAAATTGAGCGCGGCGTTGTCGTCGCTCGACTCGAGGTACTCCCTGCACAGCCGCTCCAGATCAGGCACCACCAGCCGAAACAGTCCACCCTCTCTGAGATAGCTTCGCGTGTTCCTCAGCGCGACTCGCAGATCATCGAGCGAGAGATGCTCGAGTACGTGTGAGCAGTAAACCCCCTGATACGATTGCGTCGCAATCGGAAGGCCACGCACGATATCGCCGTAGCGGACGTTATCCGGGAACGGCGGATATCCATCCCGACGGCCAAGCACGGAGCCTACGATCGGCACGCGCTGTATGCGAAGCGTCGGGCTCGAATCGAAGTTGATCCACGACGGAGGCGCGGAGAGGCCGCACCCGAATTGCACATACAGCGGCGTTTCACTCACTTCAGTGCGCATTTCGGCCGGATTCGCGGTGCCACAACAGCGTGCGATCGATCTGGCCGAGGTTTGCCGAGCCGGTCAGCATCATGGCCATCTCAAGTTCATTCCGCAGGATATCTACAGCTCGCTTCACTCCGTCGGCCCCGCCGACGCCGAGGCCGTAACAATACGGCCGCCCGATGAGGACAGCGACTGCGCCAATCGCCAGAGCTTTTACTATATCCGTCCCGCGCCTGACACCGCCGTCCACGAGAACCGGCATTCTTCCCGCAATGGTCTCGGCAACCTCGCGTAAAGCGTCGATCGCTGCCGGAGAAGTGTCGAGATTGCGAGCCCCGTGATTCGAGACGATGAGACCATCCGCCCCCGCGCCGACTGCCAGCTCTGCATCTTCTGCCGTGAGGATTCCCTTCAGGATCAGCGGCAAGCTTGAGAGGCTGCGCAGCCACTCGACATCCTTCCACGTTACTCCGATCCGCCGCGTGTCCAGTATCTCCTGTCGCCCCTTCCCGATGTCGTACAGGTGGGGCGTCGTGATTTCCGGAGGAAGCTCGAACCGGGCACGGGTCTGCCGGTTGCGCGCGCCAAGCACTGGCGTGTCGACGGTCAGGCAAAGCGCTTCACATCCCGCGTTCTCAGCTCGCTGTACGAGATCACGCGTGAACTCCCGGTCGGACTGAAAATAGAGCTGGAACCAAAGTGGTGAGGTCGCGACCGCGGCGATGTCCTCGACCGCTGTGGTAGTCGCAGAGCTGATGATCCATGTCACGCCTGCCGCCCCCGCACCCCTCGCTGTCGCTATCTCACCGTCCGGATGAATCGCCTTATGGTAGGCCGTCGGAGCAAGCACGATGGGAAAGGGCGTGACCTTGCCGAAAAGCACCAATCTGGTATCCACTGACGCCACATCCCGGAGCACACGGGGCCTTAGCGGAATGCTGTCGAAGGCCTCCCTGTTCCAACGCAGGGTTATTTCGTCGGCCGCTCCCGACGCGACATACTCGAAAGCCATTTGCGACATGCATTCGCGGGCGCGTTCCTCGAGCTCCGGAAGGCTCAGGATGTCGTCCACGAAGATGTTCGCGGCCATTGACGCAATATAGCTTCTCGTCGTGCGCTCACGATGCAAACGCTTATGTTAGATGTGCTTGACCTCACCGATCCGAAATCATACTGACAACGTGACACATATTCTTGGCCTGAACGCTTACCACGCCGACGGCTCGGCTGTGCTCGTGCGCGACGGCGAGCTCGTAGTCGCCATCGAGGAAGAGCGCTTTCGGCGCATAAAGCACTGGGCGGGGTTTCCGACAGAATCCATCGCGCGCTGCCTGGAGATCGGCGGTATCACCGGCCGCGATGTTACACATGTCGCGATAAGCAGGGACCCGAAAGCCAATCTGCTCAGGAAAGCGGCGTTCGCCATCAGCAACCGAATGAAGGTCAGCAACATAGTCAATCGCACCCGCAACCTGCGCAAGGTGAACGAGGTGCGTGAACCACTTGCCGCCGCGCTCGGCCTGGCACCGGCGGATCTGCCGCAGATCCATTTCGTCGAGCATCACCCATCGCATCTCGCCAGCGCGTTCTTCGTGTCGCCGTTCGACGACGCGGCGATCTGCGCGATCGACGGGTTCGGCGATTACGTCAGCACCTCCACCGCGCTCGGCAGCGGCAACCGGCTAAAGCTGCTCGGCAAGGTGACCTATCCTCATTCACTGGGCGTGCTCTACACCGCCGTGACGCAGCATCTTGGCTTTCCCAATTTCGGCGACGAGTTCAAGGTGATGGGACTCGCTCCCTACGGAGCGCCAGAGTTTACCGCCGAGATCCGCAAGCTCGTCACTCTCGGACCGAAAGGAACTTTCGAGCTCACTCGCAGGTACTTCCGGCACTGGGACGAAGGCGTCGAGATGGAGTGGGAAAGTGGCTCGCCAACCATGGGACGCCTGTACACTCCGGAACTCGAGCGGCTACTGGGCCCTGAACGGAAACCCGGCGAATCTCTGACACCCTTTCATGAAAACATTGCCCGCTCGCTGCAGGCGGTTTATGAAGAGTGTGCGTTCCACGTGCTGAACGCACTATGGGAGCGGACGAAGAACCCCCGATTGTGCCTGGCGGGCGGCTGCGCCATGAACAGCGTCGCCAACGGCAAGGTGCGGAACGAGACTCCCTTTCGCGACGTCTATATCCAACCCGCCGCCGGTGACAACGGCACAGCACTGGGGGCGGCATTTCAGGTATGGAACCAGATTCTCGGGAAACCGCGGGGTTTCGTGATGCAACACGGGTACTGGGGAACGGAATACCCTGATGCCGATGTAACCGCCGTTGTCGAAGCGAGGAGCGATGCCGACTGGACCTACAGCTGGGAGCATCACGACGGTGAGGAATCTCTGTGCCGAGCCACCGCTCAACTGATCGCCGACGGGAACGTCGTCGGATGGTATCAGGGGCGAATGGAATGGGGTGCGCGCGCTCTCGGCAATCGAAGCATTCTGGCCGATGCAAGGCGCGGCGATATGAGGGATCTGATAAACGCCAAGATAAAGTTCAGGGAAAAATTTAGACCGTTCGCCCCGTCGATACTTGAAGAAGCCATGAACGACTACTTCGTGGGAGCGGCGGCAGATCCTTTCATGCAGCAGGTCTATCCGGTGCGGATGGAGAAGCGTGCGATACTTCCGGCAATCACTCACGCCGACGGCAGCGGGCGTCTTCAGACGGTGAGCGGGCTAACCAATCCCCGTTATTACCGGCTGATCAAGGAGTTCGCGGCGTTGACCGGCGTGCCTGTGTTGCTGAATACCAGTTTCAACGAAAACGAGCCTATCGTCGACACACCTGAGCAGGCACTGGACTGTTTCCTGCGCACTCGAATGGATGTGATCGTCGTGAACAATACTGTCATTCGTCGTTCTGCCGCCGAGGGAAGTTCACTGGCTCAGCCCGTCACGTCGTGATTAACTTAACAATACGTTTATTCCACAGCCCGGTGGGCCGTCTCACTCAGTCTCTCAACGCAATGATGCTTAGAACCATCCGGCTCGTCCCGATCGCCGCAGGGCTATTGATGGCATTCGATCTTCGAGCTCAAACCACGCCTCAGGCCGATCAGGGACCGGGTCTCAATTTCGGCGATCAGATCCGCATCGCCGTATGGCGGAATCCAGAGTTCACTGGCGACTTCCTGATCGCCGGCAACGGGACCATTACGCACCCGCTATACCGTGAAATTCAGGTGACAGGCATCCCTTTGTCCGCAGTGGAAGAGAGGCTGCGTACATTTCTCACACGGTACATCGCTAACCCTCAATTCGTGATCATGCCGCTGGTGAAGATCATTGTCGGAGGCGAAGTGAGAACGCCCAATGTTTACAGCGTTCCTCCCGAGACGACCATTGCGCAGGCCGTTGTGCTCGCCGGCGGCCCGACCGAGCGCGGGAGGATCGACAACGTGCGCGTGCTTCGCGGTGGGCAGGTTATCCGCGTGGATCTCTCAAGGCCCGATGCGGACGTAGCAACGCTGCAGATCCGTTCCGGCGACCAGGTTCTTGTGGCCCGGCGCACCAATGTCTTCCGTGATGTGATCGGGCCGGCCTTGAGTGGAGTCGCAGCGGTCGCTGCCCTCGTGAGCATTTTCGTCAGGTAGCCGACGTTGGCCGATCACCTCGTTCCCTACAGCGCCCGCAACGGGCCACCCCCCGTCCCGGAGGGATCAACCCTCAGCGGAGGATTCGACGTGCCTCCCGCCCCCGCTACCGAGGCGGCCGGGATCCGGGAGTACCTGGGCATCATTCGCCGCCATCTGTGGGTGGTGGCCCTCCTAGTCGCGGCTTCGGTGGGTTACGCATACAACGAGGTGCGAAAAGCTCCGGCCATTTTCCGTGCTGTTTCGACGGTCAGGCTCGTGGACAACCGCCGTGCCATGACCGGGGAGGGTGGCGGTTACAATACGGGGTTCAGCATGGCGACCGACGTGCTCGAATCCCAGGTACAGGTGCTCCGCAGCCGCGCTGTCGCCGGGGTCGCGGTTGACTTGAAGGGGCTCCGGCTCATGCCGCGCGCCGGATTTCCGTACGTACCCGAGATCAGCGCAATCAAGGTTTCGGACAGCACCGATATCGAGTCGGTCGATCTGACGTTCACGCATACCGGGGTGACGATGCGCACTGCGCGCAGCGTTGTCACCGCACCATACGGGCAACCGGCGGAATCGGATGGCATCAGCATTACGGTCGCCAAGGCTCCGCCGGTATCGCGGACGGTGCTCGATGTCGTCTCGAGGGAAGCGGCCATCCGGCACGCCCTCGGCGGCTTCGCGCCATACATACGTCCGAAGACCGACATTCTCGACCTTTCATACACCGGTTCCGAGCCGAACGAGGTGACGCGGATCGCGAACGCAATGGCCGAGGCATTTCAGGTGCAGAACGCGTCAAACGCTCAACAGCTTTCCCGGCGCCGTCGCGTGTTCCTCGAAGGCCAGCTTCGCCAGACGGATTCCATGCTTTCGCGAGCCGCCTCTAACTACAGCGCATTCAGAAGCGGACGGAAGGTGTTCAGCTCCTCGGCCAAGGCGGGAGCACAGGAGGCAGGACTGGTCAACATCGACGTAAGGCGCGAAGAGCTCGACGCGGAGAAGCGCACTTTCGAGACGCTCCTCGCTCGTGCGCAGCAGTCGGGCCAGAACATGGCGGCCGGCCTTCGCGTGCTCGTTTCATCACCGGGGATCGCGTCGAACGGGGTGATCATGCAGCTGTACGGACAGCTGCTCGAGTACGAAAAGAAACGGGATGACCTGCTCAGCGCCGGCGCGGCTCCGTCCAATCCGGACGTGGTCACGCTCAATTCGCTCATTCCAGAAACGGCCGCCACGATCATCGAGGCGGTCAAGAGCCACATCCAGTCGATTCAGGCGCGAGTGGATGCGCTCGACGGCCTCAGAGCGTCCGGTGCGTCACAGATCGCCGCCGCTCCGGCGGCAGATGCTGAGGAACAGCAGCTGGCACAACAGGTGGCGACCGTGCAGGGAATCTCCGACCAGCTTCAGGAGGAACTGCAGAAAGCGAAGATGTCAGAAGCCGTGGAAGCGGGTTCGGTGGAAATCGTCGAGCTCGTGGAGGCGCCAGGGTACCAGATTGCGAGCGGAGGCCGCCGCCGGATCATGCTGGGCGTCCTTGTTGGCCTGATTCTGGGTATTGGCGGCGCTATTCTGCTCGACACCATGAACGACTCCATCCGGCGGCGGAGCGATATAGAGCGACTGCTGAAAATCCCGGGGCTTGCGGTCATTCCGAAACTCTCGACGAGTAGCGGATCCCGTGGCGGGCTGTCCCGAGTACTGCCGAGCCTCCCTCGAAGAAACGGACAGGGGGTCCCAGGGGCGAAGGATGGCGAACTCGTCACCGTGACCGATGTGCGATCCGCAGGATCGGAAGCGTACAGAACACTGCGCACGAACCTGATGTTCTCGCAGGCAGTTCAGGCGCTGCGTACGCTCGTGATCACCAGCGCTTCGCCCGGCGAAGGCAAGACCACGACCGCGGCCAACCTTGCAGTATCCTTCGCGCAACAGGGAATGCGAATCCTGCTCATCGACTGCGATCTCCGGCGGGCACGGCTACACAAGGTATTCGGAGTTCCGCGTGAGCCCGGCATCACTGAGCTGGTGCTCGGCTACAATGACGAGGACAGCGTTACTCGTCCCACCTTGGTAACGGGATTGTACGTGATGGCGTCGGGTAAGCTGCCACCGAACCCGGCTGAGCTGCTCGGAAGTGAAGGGATGCGGCGAACACTAGCGTCTCTGAGCGAATCGTACGACCTGTTAGTCGTCGATACTCCACCGCTGCTCGCCGCCTCCGACGCGGCGATTCTGGCAACGCTCGCCGATGGCGTGATCCTCGTTCTGAGAGCTGGTGTGACGCAGAGATCGGCCGCGCAGCAATCCGCGCAACAGCTTAATGCGGTGGGCGCCAGAGTGGTCGGCGCCGTTCTGAACGATCCGGATACACAGGTGCCGCGTTACGGAGCGTACTACCGTTACGAATATTACGCTGAGACGGAAGGCTGACGACATACCCGCTGAAACCGGCAATGCCGAGTTCCGAGCGAGGCTCTTCCTAGAGCATCGTCTCGCGCTTGCGCAGAGGCGTCAGCAGAGATGAGCGCCTCTTGCGACTGGTCTGGAGTTCGTCCGGCGCCGTCATCTCGTGATCCTGTGCGTTCGACGCCACCAGCCATTTCTCGAGACCCGGGGCCAGAATCTTCGCTGCGCGCTCAGCGCCGTACGGCCGGACATTAGTCTCGGTACTGCACCAGATCGCCAGCAGGTAGGAAAGCGGCGGCTTCACCTGGAGACCTGCCCGCAGCGGATACTCGAGCTTCCAGGCCCATGCATCAGTCGAGAGCACGTAGTTTGTGTCGGCAGCCTGCGGAGTAACTAGCCTCATGTGCAGGAAACCGAAGCGGATTGCTGTCGCCGCAAGAATCGACTGAACATCTTCAATTCCGCGGGCGTTCTCGATTTGCACGTTCGCGTCAAGCGCCACTATCTGATCGCTGATGATTCGGCGGGCGCGCGACGGGGCCGACAAGAGCACTTCGCCCGCCACGAGAAACTCGTGATACGAGAGAAGATTGGTACCGTAGATCACCAGAACGCTAAGGCCAACCAGCCCGAATATGGCAATCGAGGCCGCGACAAACGGAGCCGTAAGCCCGATCACCAGGCCGAAGGCGGCCATCCCGCCTGCGAGAAACCAGAGGACGACAGCCGTTTTGTGCTGCGAAAGACCGAGCGCCAGCAGTCGGTGGTGGATATGCCGTGCATCAGCTCCCGAAAGTGGAACATCGCGAAGCCAGCGCCTCAGGACTGCGAGCGACGTGTCGAGGATAGGTACGAACAGGGCCAGCAGCGGCACCACGAGCAGAATCGACCCGCCGCGACTTTGCGCACCCCGAACGGACAACACGGCCAGCAGAAATCCGACACTCAAGCTTCCCGCATCGCCGAGGAAAACCTGCGCTCGCGGAAAGTTGTAGCGAAGAAATCCGAAGAGCGCCCCACCCAGCGCCACGATCGGAACGAGAACAATCCCATTCCCCAGGACAAGCGCGGCGATCATCGTGGCTGCACACGCGACGATGGCAATTCCCGCGGCCAGACCGTTCAGTCCGTCGATGAAGTTGAATGCATTGGTCACTCCGACTATCCACAGGAGGAGCAGCGGCAGACCGAGCAGTCCGATGTCGACGCCAACGCCGTAACCCAGGGTGATGCTGTTCAACTCCGCGCCGAAATAGTACGCGACTAATGCGGCCAGTATCTGCGATAGAAACTTCGCGCCCGGCTTGAGGCCCCTTACATCGTCGATCAGGCCTACGATGAAAAGAAGTGCGGAACCGAGAAGCGCGCCGAGCAGAAATCTGCCATCCGGTGACACCGTGCCGTCGACGCCGAAGAAAGCCCTTCCCGTCGCCACGAACACCGCTGTCGAAGCGAGTGCGAAGGCGAGGTACACAGCGACCCCGCCAAGGCGGGGCACAGGCATGGCATGCAGACGGCGCGCGCCGTCCGGGGCGTCAAAGAGGCTGAGCTTCGCCGCACTGCGAATGACCAGCGGAGTGATGATGAGGCTGGCGGCAACGGCGAGCGCGAATGCGGCCGTGAGCCAGATGAGAAGCATGAATGAAGTGGGGAGCATCGGGGTTCCAAGATAGACCGCTTCGGTATCTTACGCCAACCGAAATCACACACGGAAGGCAACGAATGCGTAAAGGGCCCGTGATACATGGGACCTCTTACATTGAAACCAGACCGTCAGCGGCCGCGAATCGACGCTCCAGCCCGGCGGAGCCTGCCCGCCATCGCGTCATCGACCCGCGCAAGAAGGACGATCTCTCCATCCAGATGTTTTTGTTCCAGGACCTCTGTTTCGCGATGGATTTCGGCGAGGATCCTGCCATCCGTCATCGGAAGCCGGATCTCCGTAACCGGCCGGCGGCTCCTCGCATGTGCCAGCAACGATCGCCGCAACGGCTCCAGACCACCGCTCGACGCAGCCGATACGAAGACCGAATCAGGTATGAGGTTCGCTACCCGCGTTTCCAGCGAGACGAGGTCCTCCGAGGCGATCCTGTCGATCTTGTTGAAGATGTGCAGCACAGGCTTCCCCCCTGCCCCGATCTCGGCCAGCACCTGATCGACAATGGCGCGCTGCTCTTCCCATGATCCGTGACTGACATCGATCACATGCAGCAGCAGGTCCGCTTCAGCCACCTCTTCGAGCGTCGCGCGGAACGACGCAATGAGGTTATGCGGAAGCTTCCTGATAAATCCAACTGTGTCCGTCAGCAGCACCGAGGTGTTTTCTGCAAGGTGAATCTCGCGAGTGAGCGGATCCAGCGTGGCGAAGAGCCTGTCTTCGACAAACACCTGACTGCCGGATAGCGCGCGAAGGATCGAAGACTTCCCGGCGTTGGTGTAACCCACCAGAGACGCACGGAATTGACTCTTTCGCGTTGTCCGCTGGACCTCGCGCGCTTTCTGCACATCTGACAGACGCTGTTTCAACAGTCTGATGCGGTTGTTGATGAGTCGACGATCGGTCTCGAGCTGCGTCTCGCCCGGACCCCGCACGCCGATGCCGCCGCGAAATTTTTCCAGATGGCTCCACATGCGCATCAGACGCGGGAGCATGTATTCGAGCTGTGCGAGCTCCACCTGCATCTTCGCCTCGCTCGACCGCGCGCGTGTCGCGAAAATGTCGAGGATCAGCTCGGCGCGATCCATTACCCTGCGGCCCGTGGCATCCTCGATGTTTTTTCCCTGAGCGGGTGTCAGCTCGTCGTCAAAAATGACGAGACTCGCATCAGTCTCGCCGAGTCGCTGCGTCAGCTCCTCGATCTTGCCCTTGCCAAGATAAGTCGCGGGGTTAGGACGCTCGATCTGTTGGGTCAGCTGGCCGACGACCACCCCGCCGGCGGTGTCCACGAGCTCGCCCAGCTCTTCGAGGTGCTCGGCCATCACCTCGCTCCGCGTGTAGCCAGGGGTTCCGCCAGTACCTCCGCCGGTGGGTCTCGCTCCATCAGCCCGGCCGCTTGGCCGCTTGAGCTGCACCCCGACGAGAAACGCTCGCTCGACGGGGGCAGTAAGCTCGATCAATCCTCGGGTCGTAGTTCTACCTGCTCTGGGAAGTGCCGCCAAAACTCGAAAAGCGGCCGCGCTGGTCGTACGGCCGCGTAAAGCTCCCAAGCGGCGTGGCGACAGTAAAGTCACCAATCACGCGATAGTTGATACTGCCGCTGGTGAGGAGCTGCCTTCCCGCCGCTCCGAGCCCGGCATAGGTAAAGTCGATCGGAATAGTGACGAACGTCGAATCCTTGTCGCTCACCCTGAACGCTCTGTCGAGGGCGCCGTTGCCGAGCTCCTTGTCGTCTACCATCAGGCGATAGGTGAGCCGCGTGGCATTGAGGTCGAACCCGTTCGGGTTGTACACACTGAGGACAACATCCATGGCGCCGCCGCTCAGTCCGAGTCCCTTTATCTTCGCGTCGCTGAACCGCACGATCGGCTCCTTGAAACCGCCCATGCCGAGGCTGGCGCATCCCGAGACCACAAACGCCGCCAGCGCCGCCACTGCAAAACGTCTACGCATTCACTCCTCCCTTGTCGATTCGTTCGCTTCGGGTTGCCCCGCGGAATGCTTCTCTGTTCGTCCCCGAAGCTCGGCCCACCATGCCAGCCTCTTCGCGATGTCCTTTTCGAAGCCGAAGGGTCCAGGCTCGTAGAACACCGTGCCGCGAATCTTGTCCGGCAGATACTCCTGCGGGATGTATGCCTCGGGGACGTCGTGCGCGTACTGGTACCCCTCGTGATAGCCCAGTTCCTTCATCAGGGCCGTCGGCGCGTTCCGGATGTGGAACGGCACCGGCTCGGCTGGCGTTTCCCGGGCCGCGTCGAGTGCAGCGTTGAGGGCGCGGTACGACGAGTTCGACTTGGGCGCTGTCGCCAGATAGATGATCATCTCTGCCAGTGGAAGATAGCCTTCCGGCGGACCCAGCATGTGGTACGCGTCGCGCGCGGCAATCGCAATCTGTAATGCGTTCGGATCGGACAGACCGATATCCTCTGCCGCCATTGCAATGGCGCGACGGAACATCGTCATCGGATCCTCACCGCCCTCGATCATCCGCGCCATCCAGTACAGCGCGCCGTTCGGATCGCTGCCGCGGAGCGATTTGTGAAACGCCGACAACATGTTGAAATGCGTCTCACCACTCTTATCGTGGTGAGCATGCCGTTTCTGCATTGCGTCACGAGCGACCTGCGCGGACACCGCTCCGCCAGCTCCGACGTGAACGGATGCCGCTTCCAGTACGGTCAGCGCGCGGCGCGCATCACCATCGGCCTCGCGCGCAATGAGCTCTATCGCGGCGTCATCAACCTCGAGGCCCAGGGCGCCGAGGCCGTTCTCCGAGTCGTTCAGCGCGCGTCGCAGCAGCAGCGCGATGTCGTCCGTAGAAATGGGCTCGAGCACGAACACGCGCATTCTCGAGAGGAGCGCGCCGTTCATCTCGAACGACGGATTCTCGGTGGTCGCGCCGATGAGTGTGATCGTGCCGCTTTCGACGTGCGGGAGAAACGCGTCCTGCTGCGCCCGGTTGAAGCGGTGAATCTCATCTACGAACAGAATCGTCTGGCGTCCGAGCTCCAGTCTCTCTTCGGCTTCGCCGATGATTTCGCGTATGCGCGGAATGCCTTCGGTGACCGCCGAGAAAGGCACGAACTGGCGATCGGTGTAGCGTGCGATGAGACGGCCGATCGTCGTCTTGCCGGATCCCGGCGGCCCCCAGAACACCATCGATCCGATCGACCCGCCGATGATGGCCTCGCGCAATGGCTTGCCGGGGGCGAGCAGATGTGCCTGGCCGACAACGTCGTCCAGCTCCCGCGGACGCATGCGGGCAGCGAGTGGCTGAGCGGAAGCCGGAGGGCTGAAGAGAGATTCGCCGCGCGACATCGAGCGCTCGGCGGCGGAAATCGGCGGACGCCTGAACTTCTTCGGCATCAGGCCGTTGCGGTGCTGCGGTTCACGAGCGGATTCCTATCAGGTTTCGCGCCAGCAGGTACAGGGCGCAACCCGCGAAGAAGCTTCCCTGGAGCCGCCAGTCTCTTTTGGATTGGAACTCCGGCACGAGGTTGGACGCGCTGACGTAGAGTGTAACCCCGCCGGAGAGGGCAAGCCCGTATGTGCCGAGTGGTGTCACGTACTGTGTCAACAGGCCTCCCAGCACCGTGGCGAATCCGAGAGCCCCGCCGGCAGCGAGGGCCCTGCGCCGACTCGCGCCGGCCGCGAGAAAGATGCTCGAGATCGCGAGTCCCTCGGGCAGCTTGTGCAGCAGAATTGCGATGAACACCAGAAATCCGAGTGACGCGCGAACCTCGAACCCGCTAGCGATCGCGACTCCGTCGACGAAAGTGTGAAGCAGCAGTCCGGCGAGAGCAGACACGCTGACGGCGCTCGTTACCTCATGAGTTTCCTCGCCGAAATGGAAATGCCGCGTCAGAGTGTGCTGAGTGAGATGAACCAGGAGAAATCCTATCAGGATCACGAGTCCGGCTGAGGCGCCGTGACGCGCCACAGCTTCCGGGATGATATCGGCCAGTGCCACCGACACCATGAATCCAGCCGAAAGTGCGATCAGCTTCTCGAGCGCCGGCACGCTCCAGCGTGAGCGGGATGCTACCGCCGCGGAGCCAACAACGTTTGCCAGTGCCGCGATCAGCGTATACGCGACCGCGGAACGATTCACGCCGGGCTGAGCGAGAGCCTCTCAGCGGCCGCGTTGATCGCGGCGGAGAGCGTTGGAGCAGGCGCATGATCCCACGTCTGCGACCCCCAGGCGCGATCTGCCAGAGAGGCTCGCTCTTCGAGCCCCTTGCCCTGAAGGAGGTACAGCCACCGATCGGAACGGGCGTAGATGTACAATTCCAGCTGCGGGGTAAGACTGAGCTGATCGTCGGGCGTGTAGAGCGAGATCTCGACGCCGCCATACGTGGCGAGTGGAACCTTCAAGCGGGCAACGGCGTCGCGCACGTCGGGAAGCGCCACACTTTCACCCTGCCAGGTTGCCTCGCTCCGGAGGTCGGCGAGAACAACGTCGATCGCGGGCGACAGTTGTTCGCTCAAAGTGTGGAAGAGGTCTACCACACGCTCGGCATTCGCCGCGATGTACGCCTCGTAATGGTCACCATTCTTCGAGAACGTGAATCCGTCCAGCCCGGAGCGAAAGCGTTTCCAGACGGTGACATCGGGGTTTCTGCCGCGAAAGAGCATCATCCTTGCCGCTGAGGTCTGCCATCTTCATACGTCGATCCGGCTGCCCGCCACGATTGCGCGATAGTCAGCAGGCCTGCGCGAGTATTCGTCGCCGGGTCATTAATAACGATTTCGAGCAGCTTCCGTAAACCCTCACCCACCTCCGGTCCGGTGAGGCCCAGTTTCTCGAGATCCCTTCCCGTAATCGCGAGATCGCTCAACTCGATTGGATCGTTGTACGCAGCCTTGAGCCCTCGACGATAAGCGGATCGGATTGTCGTGCTCGACGGCACGCTCATGCCCGCCTCCCGCTCCGCCCACCAGCTGGCGTGAGCAAGGCGCATGATAGAAGCAAGACGCGTGCGCCCGGCGCGCGCCGCCCATCGACGGAGAACCGCGTCGGAAGGGGGACCGGCCGTCATCGTCTCGGCCATTTCTTCGTGAAGCAGCGCCCAGCGCGCGACGACAGATGAGATCCAGGCGGCGTCCGCATTCGAGAAGCGCAGGCTCTTCAGCATATCGAGAACACCGCCCGGCTCAACGCTCGCGAACAGTGCGCTGAGCCGAGCCGCCTTTCGCTGTGGCCGGCCTCGCAATCCCGGCAGGCAAATATGATCTATTGCACGAAGCCGGAGGTCCGTCACTTCCGCGAGCGAAGGTATGAGCGCTCCAAAAGCTCCGCTTTCGCGCCAGAGCGAGAACGCGCGGCTCGGCAGCTTCACCTGCTCCATTGTTTTCTCGATCTCCTGCTTCACGCGCTCCGCGGAAAGTCTGGAGAGATGCGGCGCGCTCGCGACGATCGCGTTCCATGTCGCAGCTTCGATACTGAACCCGAAACGAGCGGCGAAGCGGATCGCGCGAAGTGCGCGGAGGCGATCCTCACGCATTCTCTCGAGGGGATCACCAACCGCGCGCACGATCTGTCGCTCGAGGTCTTCAAGACCGTGGAGGGGGTCGTAGAATTTTTGCTGGGCCGGCGACCAGGCCATCGCGTTTATGGTGTAGTCTCTTCGTGCGAGATCCTCGTCGAGCGAAGCGCCAAACTCCACGAGTGGATGCCGCCCATCGGTCCGCACGTCACGTCTGTAGGTCGTGACCTCGTGCATGACGCCGGATTCGTCGAGCACTCCAATGGTTCCAAACTCGATGCCTACCGGAATCGTACGAGGAAAGAGAGCGCGCACTTGCTGCGGTCTCGCCGCAGTGGCCAGGTCCCAGTCAAGATGGCGATGTCCAAGCAGCGCGTCGCGGATCGCGCCGCCCACGCACCATGTTTCAAATCCGGCCTTTTCCAGCTTGCCCGCAATGCGAAGGACAGCGCGGGGTGGATCGAGCTGGATATTCACTCAGTGTTCCATGAACATTGCGCGGATCTCGTCCATCGGCATGTCGGCGCCGAGGGCGAGCATGAGGTCGAGGCGGGCCTGTTGCGCGCGGCGGGAGCCGGCGAAGATCGCGCCGACCTCTTCGAGGCGGCGACCTCCACCCGCGTAACCATAGGTGTTGCCGACTCGACCGCCCTGTGTTCGCGACGTGACGACGACGGGTTTGCCATCGGCAATCCACCGCTCGATCGCCGGGACCATTTCGGGCGGCACGTTCCCTCTTCCCATCGCCGCGAGCACCACAGCTTTCGCGCTCTGTCTCGATGCATCGAGCAGCCGCGCATCGCACCCGGCGGCGACGAAGATGATATCCACCGGTGTCGCGAGAGTATCCGGCGAAATCAGCGGCGGCGCGGGCGGAAGCTCTCGATGCAGTATCAACCGTCCCTCGTCGAGCACACCCAGCGGGCCAAAGCCTGGACTCTCGAAAGCATCGAGCAGGTGCGCGTTGGTTTTTGTCGCGTCGGTGCCGGCGAAGATCTGACCGCTGATCACCACCATCGATCCGTAGCCACGGGTTTCCGGGCTTGCTGCAACCTGCACCGCCTCAAGCAGATTCGCAGGTCCGTCCCATCCGAGATCGCTGACAGTGCGCATTGCGCCGGTGAATACAACGGGCTTGCTGGCGGGTAGCGAGCGCGCCACGAGGTATGCCGTTTCCTCGAGAGTGTCGGTGCCGTGCGTCACGACGACGCCCATCACCTCGGAACGCGCCAGGTGCTCGGCGATCCGGGCTCGCAACGCCCACATGCGCTCGATTGTCATATGAGGGCCGGGGCACGCCCCCCACTCCTCGGTCTCCACTCCGGTGACCGCGTGAATGCCCCGCGTGGCCTCGATGATTTCTGATGACGTGAGTGCGGGCACTGCACCTGTTCCGCGAGGGTCGTTTCGCATCGCGATCGTCCCACCCGTGAACAGGATGACGATCATCCCACCGCGCTTATTCGTCGGATTGCTTCATCGGCGCGCGCCGACAGCTGATCGCACTGGTCGACAGCTGATTCGAACGCGTAGGTGATGAGCGCGTCGGCAGCCAGGAGAGCCACGGCGCCGCCGCGATCGCCCGGAATAGCCCGGAGAATCTGCGTTGCCGCTGCAAGCAGATCGTCGAATCGATCGCCGCCCGATTTCTCGTCGATTGACTCTATTGCCATTTGCATCTGCCTGGCCAATGCCTGCGGAGGCGCTGGCTCTCGCGACGCAATCCACTCCTTGAGAGTCATCGGCGAATAATCGTCTCGCGGAGTGCGCTGAGCAATTGCGAAGCGATGCTGATGCTCACGGCGGCGCGTTCAGTCGGCGATTCCTTGCGGACACTAGCGCGCTGCCGTCAGATTGGCCACGACTCCCATCCACACTGGGGCAACCTTGAAGGTCGTAATCCTTTGCGGAGGTACCGGTGGCCGACTTGCCGGCGCTCCGAGTGACATGCCGAAACCGATGGTCCCGGTCGGCGGGCGGCCGATCGTCTGGCACATCATGCACGGCTTTGCCCGGTCCGGCTATCGCGACTTCGTGTTGTGCCTCGGCCACAGATCCGACGCGTTCAAGCAATACTTCCTGAACCTTTCCACGATGCTGAGCGACGTGACGATCGACCTCGGCGCGCCCGGCTCGGCGCCACAGGTGCACCGCGCTGGAGCCGAGGCCGACTGGCGTGTCACGCTGGCTGAAACCGGACACCTAAGCATGACCGGGTACAGAGTACGCAGCGCGGCGAAGTACGTTCCTGAAGATGACGCTCTTTTCGCGGTGACGTACGGCGATGGCGTAACAGATCTCGACTTTCGTCGCGTCGTCGAGTTTCATCGCGCACACGGCCGGCTTGGCACTGTCACCGCGGTTCGTCCACCGGCGCGATTCGGCGAGCTGACGATGAATGCAGATGGAATCGTTCGCGAGTTCAACGAAAAGCCCCAGGCATCGGGTGGATGGATCAGCGGAGGTTTCTTCGTTTTCTCGCGCGCGTTTCTTGACCGGCTGTCTGACGATCCGACAGTGATGCTCGAGCGCGAGCCTCTCCAGCAGCTCGCGGCCGAGGGCCAGCTCATGGCGTACAGGCATTCGGGATTCTGGTACTGCATGGATACGCCACGAGATCACGCCGCCCTCGAGGAGTATTGGCGCTCGGGCAGCGCTCCCTGGATGAATGGCACCGGAAGCGCGTGACCGAAGCGGAGATGCGGGCCGCATTCTCCGGCAGAAGAGTGCTGGTGACGGGACACACCGGATTCAAGGGAGGGTGGCTCTGCCTGTGGCTGCGGCACCTCGGGGCGAGCGTTACCGGTTATGCGCTGCCGCCGTCAACGGCGCCGAGCCTGTTTGCGGATGCGCGTATCGCGTCAGCGGCGGCGAGTGTAGAGGGCGACATTCGCGACCGCGCGGCGCTTGACCGGGCGTGGAACGACGCCGATCCGGAGATTGTGTTTCACCTCGCCGCGCGATCGCTGGTGCGTGAGAGCTATCACGACCCGCTCTCGACACTCGAGACAAACGTCATCGGCACCGCGAATGTCCTCGAGGCCGCGCGCACCAGGGGCTCGCGGATCGCACTGGTGATCGTCACCAGCGACAAGTGCTACGCGAATCAGGAATCGGACCGCCCCTACCGGGAGACTGACCCACTCGGCGGACACGATGTCTACAGCGCCAGCAAAGCCGCCGCCGAGCTGGTCGCGGCCAGTTATCGGCGCAGTTTCTTCGAGCGCGAAGATGCACTGGTGTCGATGGCCACGGCGCGTGCAGGTAACGTGATTGGCGGAGGCGATTGGGCCGAAGACAGACTTGTCCCCGACTGCATTCGATCGCTCGAGGGCAGCACGCCGATAGCGCTGCGCAATCCCCAGGCAATCCGGCCCTGGCAGCATGTGCTCGATCCGCTGTCGGGATACATGCTGCTCGGTTCGAGACTGCTTTCCGCCGACCCTGATGTGAGACGGTCGGCGCAGGGCGCCTGGAACTTCGGCCCCGCGGGGGACAACGCACGGTCCGTTCGCGATGTGGCCGAAGCGATATGTCGCGTATGGGGACACGGTGAATGGCTCGCCGCATTCGATGCGAACGCACCGCACGAGGCCGGCATGCTTTGGCTGTCTGTCGAGAAAGCGTCGGCGTCACTCGGCTGGGCGGGACGCTGGGATTTCGACGAGAGTATCCGTCGCACTGTCGAATGGTACCGCGCGCGCAATCGAACGGATGCCGCACGCCTTTGCATGTCTCAGATACACGATTACTCAATGGTCGCGGCATGACGGAGGCGCAGCAGATCAGCGGTTTGCCCATCGCGGGTGTGTCCGTGCGCCAGCTCAAAGTCATTCCCGACGAACGAGGCAAGGTGTTCCACATGTTGCGCGCCGACGATCCCCATTTCGATGTCTTCGGAGAGATCTATTTCAGCGGCGTGTTCGAAGGCGCGGTCAAGGCGTGGCACATACACCGGACGATGACTCTGAACTACGCTGTGCCCCACGGCACCATCGACCTTGTGCTGTACGACGACCGGCCTGACTCACCGACGCACGGCAGTCTGATGACGATCAGAACTGGTGCAGACAGTTACCGGCTGATCACCGTTCCACCGATGGTGTGGAACGGATTCAAAGGAATCGGATCCGGATTGAACATTGTTGCGAACTGCGCGAGCATACCGCACGACCCGACTGAAATAGAGCGAATCGACCCAGCGGACCCGCGATTTCCGTATGACTGGTTTCGTGGCTGAGCCCGGCTACGCCGGCCGGCCCGTCCTGATAACAGGAGCTACAGGGTTCCTCGGCACGCACCTTTCCCGAGCGCTTCTTTCGGGTGGCGCCCAGGTCCACGCGATTCGTCGTGATTCAACAAGAGCGACCCGCTTGCCGGCTGAGGGAATCCGGTGGCACACCGCCGATCTGCTGGACATTCTCTCATTGAGAACGGCGATAGACGAAGCGAGTCCGGAGATTGTGTTTCATCTCGCCGCATACGGAACGACCTTCGCGCAGCGGGACAGGGACGAGACGTTTCGGGTCAACGTGGAAGGAAGTCTCAACCTGTGGACGGCAATGGAGAATGCTTCATCGAGACTCGTGCACACCGGAAGCTGCGGCGAGTACGGGCGCAAGCGCGGCCAGGTCGGTGAGGACATCGCTTGCGAGCCGACGTGGCTGTACCCTGCGACAAAGAATGCCAGCGTCGTAATGTTGTCGACCCTGGCGCGAGAGAGCGGTCGCGAAGTCGTCACCCTCCGCCCGTTTGGGCCGTACGGTGCAGCCGACGATCCCGGCCGCGTATTGCCGCAGGTAATCCGTACGCTGCTGGCTGGCAAGGAAATGAAGGCAACCGCGGGCGAACAGCTTCGCGATTACGCGCACGTCGACGATCATGTGCAGGCGTTTATGCTGGCAGGACTCGCTCCGCTTCGCGCTAACGGCGTCATCTATAACATCGGCAGCGGGGAGATAATTACCCTCCGGACCCTGGTCGAGACAGCCGCTCAGGCAATTGGTGGCGACGCATTGAAGCGGGTGAGGTTCGGTGCACTTCCCTATCGTGACGGCGAAGTGTGGGAGATGTGCTGCGACACCGGCGCGGCGCGTACCGATTTGGGCTATGAGCCTCGCGTTGGGCTAGCGGACGGAATTGCCCGAACCGTCGACTGGTACAGGACCGCAGGCGAATCACGACCGCGCAATCAGGAACACTGACGCCGGCAACGCACGCACTATGGCATAGCGTTTTGCGCTCAGGCGGAACGCCTGCCTTACGTCAGGACTTCTGAAGCTGCGTGCGCACTGTTTCGACCACCGACCCGAGAGCGTCGGGGATGCGAAGCGCATCGGGAATTCCTGCCTGGGCCATATGCGGCTTGCCCCCTCCGCGCCCTCCCGCGGCGGCCGCAACTTCCTTCAGTAGCGTATCTGCGCGAAGTCCGCGATCGCGCAGTCCGTCCGTCACGACACCAATCAAGGAGCTCTTTCCATCGTCGAAGGACGCCGCGAGGACGGCCACGCCCTCTCCCATTTTTTCGCGCAGCGCATCGCCCATTGACTGGAGCGACTTCATGTCCCGCGCACGCACCTCGACGGCGACAACCTTGACGCCCTCAACAGTGACTGCGGAGTTGAGTGCATCTTCGATGTCGCTCGAACCTCCGCTTCGCACAGTTTCATCGAGTCGCCTCTCCAGGGTCCGGCGTTCGTCGAGCACAGACTGAAGGCGCTTGAGGACCGCTGCAGGCTTCGCCCGCAGCATTCCTTCGACTGTTTCCAGGGTTCGCTCGCGGGTCGCGACCAAAGCGTGCGCCTGCGGTCCAGTCACCGCCTCGATGCGGCGTACACCGGCGGCGACCCCCGTTTCGCTGACGATCCTGAACAGACCGACCTCTGCAGTGTTGCGTACATGCGTGCCGCCACACAGCTCATCCGACACCCCAGGAATGGTTACGACGCGCACAATATCTCCGTACTTCTCGCCGAAGAGGGCCATCGCTCCGGACGCCACTGCTTCGCGATATGGACGCTGGCTGATGGCGAGCTGAATTCCCTCGAGCACACCGCGGTTTACGACTTCCTCCACCTCGCGGACCTGCGCTTCGGTCATCGGGCCATGGTGAGTGAAATCGAATCTTAGACGGTCAGGGGCCACGAGAGATCCCGCCTGATGCACGTGATCGCCGAGCAGCCGACGAAGGGCTGCGTGGAGCAGATGCGTGGCCGTGTGATTTCGCTCCGTGTCGCGGCGCGCCGCCCGAGGTACCGACGCCTTCGCGCGCCCAAACGCCACATCGCCCTGCACCGTTCCGATCGCCGTAACACGACCGTCGATCCGACGCACGTCGTCGACGTTCACACTCCAGCCATCTCCCTCGATCGTCCCCCGATCCGATATCTGGCCGCCGGACTCCGCGTAGAACGGCGTTTCACTCATGACGACCGCGACGCGACCTTCCGGCAGTGCGCGGAACGCCAGTACGTCTGACTCGAGCTCGATATTGTCGTAGCCCGAGAACTTCACGTCTGGAAGTCCGGAGAGCGACGATGTTTCGGATGGCTGCGGCGTACTCTCAAGAGGACTGGCTGCATCGTCCGAGACCACGACAACGTCGATGTCGCGCGTGGTGGTTCGCCACATACCATTGGTGAACTCGTCGACCTCTATGCCCAGTTTCCGAGATTTCCTTTCCTGTTGCGACTGCGAGCGCTGCGCGGACAGAGCGGTTTCGAAGCCGGCAATGTCAACGGTGTAACCGCGCTCCCGGGCCATCAACTCTGTCAGGTCGAGCGGAAAGCCGAAGGTATCGTATAGCTTGAAGGCGTCGTCGCCCGAGATAGTCCCCGTCACGAGCTCCGAACCCTGTGTCGTGGCCGCGGGTGCAAGCTCGTCGAACTTCCGCATGCCACCGTCGATGGTGGTGAGGAATCGCTGCTCCTCCGCGCGGGTCGTGTCCACGATGTGTCGCTCGCGCGCGCGAAGCTCGGGATACACGTCGTCCATCGTCTCGATCACCCGCTGCACCACATCGACGAGGATTGGCGTCGCGCTTCCCATGAGCCAAGCGTGTCTGACGGCGCGTCGCAGAATTCGCCGTAGCACGTAGCCGCGCCCTTCGTTGGCGGGAAACACTCCGTCGGCGAGCAGAAACGCCACGGCGCGCGCGTGATCGGCGAGCACACGAAACGCAGCAGGCTCGATGAGGACACGATTGCCGTCCTTGACCGCTGCCGAAAGGCCGGCGCGCCCGCCTGACGATCCATCACCGTCGAACGTATGCCAGTAGGATTCATCGGATTCCCAGCCGCGATAGGCAATCCGGGTGGACTTCTCGATCCGCTCGATCAGGGGCGTGAACAGCTCCGTGTGATAGTTGCTCGTGACACCCTGCATCACCGCCGAAATGCGCTCGAGCCCCATTCCGGTATCGACAGAGGGCTTGGGAAGTGGAATCAGCGTTCCATCGGTCTGCCTGTCGAACTGCATGAAGACCAGATTCCAGATCTCGAGAAACCGCCCGGCCTCGACCCCCTCAACGAATCCGTCGAGAGAATAATCCTCGCGGTCTGTCTCAGTCCATTCGCCCTGCGCGTCGGATGGAAAGCGCCAGTCCCGCGCGACGTGCGCCATGTCGACGAATATCTCGGAGCATGGGCCGCAGGGACCGGTGTCCGCCATCTGCCAGAAATTGTCGTGCGCGCCAAGTCCGTAGATGCGCGACTCGGGAAGTCCGGCCTGCTCCTTCCACAGCATCCGCGCTTCCTCGTCCTCGTGAAACACGGTGACGCGCAGATGCTGCGGGTCAAGGCCCAGGTCCTCCGTCAGGTACTGCCACGCATAGCGGATAGCGTCGCGCTTGAAGTAATCTCCGAAGGAGAAGTTGCCGAGCATCTCGAAAAACGTGTGGTGCCGCGCGGTGTGGCCCACCTGTTCCAGATCGTTGTGCTTTCCCCCGGCGCGAACGCACTTCTGTGAAGTAGCCGCGCGCTGTCCGAACTGCGTTGTTTCCTGTCCGAGAAACACGCGCTTGAACTGGACCATGCCGGCGTTGGTGAACAACAGCGTCGGGTCGTCGCCGGGAACGAGTGCGCTGCTCGGACGCACCGTGTGCATCTGCCGCTCGAAATAGGCGAGAAAGTTGCGTCGGATCGCGGCGGGATTCATCGCCGAAATATATCGCTGACCCTACCCCGGCTCGAAGGCTGCCGACATCGCCCGGCGGATTTCATCGGACTTATAGCCCGCTCTCGCCAGATAAGCGTAAAGACGCCGCCGTTGCACGACAGGCTCCAGGCTGCCCATGGAGCGGAGCTTCTTTCGGGCGGCGCAAATCACCATCGATTGCGTATCGACCGGCTCTTCGTTCATGACCGCGTCGACGGCCGCCTCGGCTATTTCACCGGAAATTCCGCGCTGGAAAAGCTGCTGCTTGAGACGCAGGCGTGACGAACCCTTTCCAAGAAGACGGCCCCTCACGAACTGCTCGGCGAATCGCTTATCGTCGAGTAGTCCGCTCCCCAGCAGTCGTTCCATCACGCTGCTCACTTCGTCGGCGGGATACTGCCTGAGGACGAGCTTGCGGCGGAGATTCCGTACGGAATAGGCGCGCGCGGTCAGTAGCGTCAGAGCATAGTCATGCGCTGAGCGCAATTGCACTCCCGTGGCTCATCCGAAGTGGCCCATAATGCGCTGCCCTTCGCTCGCTATCCGCCCCGCGAGCAGCGGACAGCGGGCCAGCCGCTTTCGGCAAGAATTGAGCTGCCTCTATTCCTCTCCGTTGTCCGGCTCGGCCTCCGCACCATTGGAGTTGATTCCTAGCACCGTCTTGACCTTCTCCTCGACCTCTGCCAGAAGCGCAGGATTGTCCTTGAGGTACATCTTCGCGTTTTCGCGGCCCTGCCCTATGCGCTGCGGCCCATAGCTGTACCATGCGCCCGACTTGTCGATGATGCCGGACTCCGCCGCAATGTCGAGGATCAGCGACGCATGGCTGATTCCCTCCGAGTACATGATGTCGAACTCAGCCTGCTTGAACGGCGGCGCCACCTTGTTCTTCACGACTTTTACTCGCACGTGCGAGCCAATCACGTCTTCCTTCTCCTTCACTGCGGAGATGCGGCGAATATCCAGCCTCACCGATGCATAGAACTTGAGCGCCTTTCCGCCGGTCGTCGTCTCCGGATTGCCGAACATCACGCCGATCTTCTCACGCAGCTGGTTGATGAAGATTACCGACGTCTTCGAGCGCGCGATCGCGCCAGTCAGCTTCCTCAGCGCCTGGCTCATCAGCCGCGCCTGAAGGCCCATATGGGATTCGCCCATATCGCCCTCGATTTCCGCTCGCGGAACGAGCGCCGCAACCGAATCGATCACGACCACATCCACGGCACCCGAACGCACCAGGATCTCGCAGATCTCCATCGCCTGCTCACCGGTGTCCGGCTGCGACACGAGAAGATTATCGATGTCGACCCCCAGTTTCTGCGCGTAGTCGGTGTCGAGCGCGTGCTCAGCGTCGATGTAGGCGGCCACCCCTCCCGCACGCTGCGCATTGGCCACCACATGCAGACAGAGCGTAGTCTTGCCGCTCGACTCGGGGCCATAGATCTCGGTGACGCGTCCGCGCGGGATTCCGCCGACGCCGATCGCCGCGTCGAGATTGATCGCCCCGGTGGAAATGGCGTCGATGCGAACCCTCGACTCCGAGCCCATCTTCATGATCGAGCCCTTCCCACAGTTCTTCTCGATCTGCGCGATGGCAAGGTTCAACGCCTTTTTCTTGTCCTCGCCCATTACCGAAACCGCCATCTTATCCGTCCCGTGTTATCGTTGAAAACCGTGAGCCCCGAAGGCTGCGCAAACGCGCAAAGTACCAGAAATCGCCCCAAAACCACTCAAAGTCGCCGCCCGAATAAAATACGAAGGAGTCCGCTCAATCTCAAGAGCTCATCTCACCCGAAATGCGTTCTCGACATGCACCACCTCGGCCCCACCTGATCGGTAGCAAACCCCGACAACGTCGAACCGGTAAGTAGTTTCGCTGGCTGCTTTCGCTGCCATCCAGTCCCTCGCCGCGCGGGCCATTTCACGCTGCTTGCGCCAATGAACCGCCCCAAGAGGGCCGCCAAACGAATCGCTCACGCGTGTCTTCACTTCCACGAACGCAGTGACCCTTCCTTCGTCGGTTTCCTTTTCCAGCACCAGGTCGATATCGCGGTGCCCGCTGCGGAACCGGCGTTCGAGAACTCGCCATCCGCGACCTACAAGCCATTCTTCCGCTATTTTCTCACCCCTCTCGCCCAGCTCCTGGCGCGCAGTTTTCATTCGCCAACCTAGTCAGCCGTAGCGGCACTGGGCGTCACCATATTCGAGCGGGAGCGAGCCATTTCACGAGTCACGAGATGACGAACCGAGAACGGCACAGATCACGGATGCCAGAAGAGTAGGCTGCCAGGTTCGAGTATACCGAACCTCAGTCAAGAAATTCTGGTCAGCGGCGGGGTTTGATTGGGCCTGTGGTGAGATCCGAGATTCGATGCCAATAAGCAGCGGACACAAAGCTCACGGTCAACGCGGGCCGCAGATTCTTTCGACGTCATCAAGACCCGCGAGAACGTCTCTCGGCCGTGACCCGTCCGGCGGTCCCAGTATTCCGGCGGCGTGGAGCTGATCGATGATCCGCGCGGCGCGCCCGTAGCCGACCTTCAGCCTTCGCTGCAGCAGCGATGTCGACCCCTGCTGGTGCTGGATGACCACCTCGGCCGCTTCACGAAATAGTTTGTCGCGGTCGCCCTCATTGGCTCCGTCGCCTTCTCCTCCCCCGAGAGCTTCTTCAGCTTCCTTCTTGCGGATGGTTTCCAGAATGTCGGCTTCGCGCGCTTCCTCCACCATCAGCCCCTGCGCTTCCGCCATCGCGCGGCGCCGCTGTTTTTTCTCATCGTACCATTTCGTCAGTCGCTCGGTGTCTTCGCTCGAAATGAAGGCTCCCTGAATTCGCGATGGCTCGGACTTTCCCGGCGGAACGAACAGCATGTCCCCGTTGCCAAGGAGTGACTCAGCGCCAATTCCATCGAGAATGGTGCGGCTGTCGATCTGTGAAGCAACGCGGAACGCTATGCGGCTGGCGAAGTTCGCCTTGATCAAACCGGTCAGCACGTTCACGCTCGGACGCTGCGTCGCGAGAATGATGTGGATGCCGATCGCGCGCGCTTTCTGCGCCAGCATCGCCAACGGCGTCTCGACTTCGGCCTGAACTGTCATCATCAGATCCGCCAGCTCGTCGATGATCAGCACGATATATGGAAGGATTCCACCGCTGTACACCGTATTCTCGAAGGCGACGTCCGGCCGCCTCGGAGTCTTCAGCTCCGCGCCATCCTGCACTTTGCGGTTGAAGTCCTGGATGTTTCGCGCGCCGTTTGCCGCCAGCAGCTCGTAGCGTTCCTGCATCTCCATCACCGCCCACTTCAGTACCGCCGCCGCATCGCGGTTGTCGGTCACGACCTTGTGACGCAGATGGGGCAGCACGTTGTATACGGAGAGCTCCACCATTTTCGGGTCGACCATCAGGAAGCGCAGTGTTTTCGGCGTGTGCCTGAAGATGAGACTGGTGATGAGCGTGTTGACGCACACTGATTTTCCGGAACCGGTCGCGCCGGCGATCAGCAGATGCGGCATCTTCGCCAGGTCGGCGATGACGGCGCGACCCTCGAGATCCTTTCCCAGCGCGATAGGGAGCGCGGCCGGCATACGCTGATAGTCCCGCGACTCGAGCATCTCGCGAAACGCGACCATCTCCGATGTCGGATTCGGCACCTCGACTCCGACTGCGCCCTTTCCCGGAATCGGTGCCACGATGCGAATGCTCTGCGCCCGCATTGCGAGAGCGAGGTCGTTGGCGAGGGTGGCGAACTGTCGAACTTTCACCCCCGCCGCGGGCGCGATCTCGAACTGAGTCACCACGGGTCCCGTGGTCCGGCCGACGAGCTGGCCTTCGACCCGGAAAGTTCTTAGCGCGTCCATCAGCTTGACGCCCATCGCGTCGAGCTCGCGGTTGCCAACGTCGGCGTTTCTTGCCGGCGCAGGTGTCAGCAGGTCCGACGTCGGAAGATCGTCGTCCAGCTCGTCGTCATCGTCGGCACCGCTCAGTCCGGTGGAATCAATCGCCGCCGCGATGCGGCTGTCGTGATCGGCGACAAGACCGGCTTTGTTTTTTTTCTCGCGTTTTTTCCTGTCGGACCCAGCGGAAGGAAACGCGACGTCGGCGTCGAGACCGGCGATAAGTCCCGCGTCGATCGCCGGCATCTCCTCCGGCGTGGGCTCCGGGGGCAACGGCAATGACTTCCGCCTGCGCGAGAACAATCCGGAATCCTCTGCGTCCTCTGCCGTCTCTGCGCTCTCTGCCCCCTCTGCGAACTCCGCGTGGACGCGTCGGGAACCGACGAGTGCGCGCACAGGATTCCACGACAGCGTCGCCGCCATCAAGGCGCTGAGCGACAGCAGAACCACGATCCATGCACCTGCGCTTCCGGCGAACCTCGACAGATAAAAGGCGGAGAAGCTGCCCCACAGCCCCGAGAGCGCACTCACTTCGCGAAGCCCGCCCTCCACCAGGTCCAGCGTGCCTGCAGCAAGCCCGAGAGTGACCGGGAGAATCACGACGAGACCAAGCAGAAAGACCATCCACGAACGATCCAGGTCGTGGCCCAGACGGCCGAAGAGTCTTAGAGCGTGGGCGGCGAGCGCGATCGGAATAAGGGCGGCGGCAGGCCAGCCGAGCAGCCGAACCATCGGGTACGCGAGCAGGCTTCCCATCCAGCCGAAGTTCGTGCGCACCCCGCCGGGCGCCCCCAGCGTCGCAATGCCCTGCATCAACAGCGCTCCGCCGAGAAACAGCGCGAACAGTATCAGGGCGATGCCGGCAAGCTCGCGCGTCAAGGCCGATGCCGGCGCCCTCATGGGGCCGCCGTCAACGCTCCCGGGCTGGGCCAACTCGGGTGATCTGTCGTTCCTGGTAGATGGGGACCACAGGGTGCGAATCCACCGCAGCACAGAAGACGAGGTCCGCTCCGAATCCTGCTTCGGCGAGCGCTTTCCCGTGGGTCGAGTCTTCGAAGATCTTCGCGATGTTGTCGCCATACTTCCTGTCGATGAGCGCGCATGCCCTGGCTGCGTCGTTCGCTGTGATTGAACCGGCCCCGCCGCCGATGGAGCGGACGTACTTGCCCGCGCAGGCTGCATCCTCGAGACTAAAATGCCCCTCCGTGCCCGCGCAAACAATCGAAATGTCAACGTCCGAGCGAGCCGCTGCGCGAAGCATCGCCGCGACAACCGAATAGTTGACGTACGATGCAACCACAACGTCGGTTGCGCCCTGCAGCGACAGCAGCGCAGCCGTCCCATTCGTGGTGGTCGTTATCACGATACAGCCGGCGATCGCTTCCTCGGTGAATTCCGTCGGAGAGTTTCCCATGTCGAAGCCGGGAATTACCCGCATCTTCCGCTCTCCGGCGAGTCGGACCTGTACTCCTTCGAACTGCTTCGAGGTCGCAATCGCCGCTTCTGCACTCTCCACCGGAATGACGCTTCTCGCACCGTTATCGAGCGCCACCGCAATGCTGGTGGACGCGCGAAGCACGTCGATCACCGCCACGACGCGGCCCTGCAGTTCGCCCGGCGATATCTCGCGCGGCGAAACGAAAACGTCGAGTCTCACCTATACGGGTTCCTTGAGCAAACCGGTCTCGCGCTCCAGGAACTTCGTATCTACCTCACCTGCCTGGAACTGCCGGTTTGCCATTACTCGGGCCAGGAAGGGAATAGTTGTCGTCACACCTTCCACGATGAAACTCTCGAGGGCCACCTGCATCCGTCGCAGTGCTTCCTTGCGATCCCTTCCCTGACAAATGAGCTTGGCCAGCAGAGAGTCGTAATAGGGCGGTACGGTGTAGCCGGTGTAGACGTGTGTGTCGAGGCGCACTCCGGGCCCGCCGGGTGGATGAAACACCTCGACCCTTCCCGGCGACGGCTGAAAGTTCCGCGCCGGATCTTCGGCGTTCACGCGGCATTCGATGACGTGTCCGCGATATGGTGGGGTCTCGGTGATTGACAGCTCCACGCCTGATGCGACGAGGATCTGCTCCTTCACCAGGTCGACTCCCGTCAGCATCTCGGTCACGGGATGCTCGACCTGGATGCGGGTGTTCATCTCCATGAAGTAGAACTTTCCGTCGTCGTTGAGCAGCATCTCGATGGTGCCGGCGCCGACGTAGTCGATCGCTTTCGCGCCCTTGACGGCGGCATCGCCCATCGCCTGCCTCAGCTCGGGCGTCAGTGCCGGGCTGGGGGCTTCTTCGATCAGCTTCTGGTGACGTCGCTGCACCGAGCAGTCGCGCTCGCCGAGGTGGATGACATTGCCATGTCTGTCGCCCATCACCTGAAACTCGATGTGCCGCGGCCGTGCGAGATATTTTTCGACGTACACCTCGCCGTTTCCGAAGGCGGACAGCGCCTCGGAACGTGCCAGCTGGAAGGAGCGGATAAAATCGTCGGCGTCGGTGGCCACTCGCATTCCCTTTCCGCCGCCGCCGGCCGATGCCTTGATGATTACCGGAAAGCCGATATCGCGCGCGAACGTCAGGGCGTCCTCGGCATCTTCCACTGGACCCGGTGTGCCGGGAATTATCGGCACCCCGACTTTTTTCATCGCGGTGCGAGCGGAAGCCTTGTCGCCCATTACGCGGATTTGCTCAGCGGTGGGACCGATGAAAGTGATGTTGCTCGCTGCGCACGTCTCCGCGAACTCCGCGTTCTCCGCAAGAAACCCGTAGCCGGGATGAATGGCGTCGGCTCCGGCGATCTCGGCCGCGGCAATGATGCGCGGAATCTTCAGATACGAATCACGGGCGGGCGGCGGGCCGATGCAGACGTCGTCATCGGCGAAGCGAACGTGAAGCGATTCGCGGTCCGCCTCGGAATACACGGCCACCGTCTGGACCCCAAGCTCGCGACACGCCCGGATAACGCGAAGGGCGATCTCCCCCCGGTTCGCGATCAGGACTTTCTTGAACATCAGGGTGGGCCGTTCAGGCTGTCACGTCCTGGCTGAGGGAGTCCCAGCGGGTGTCGCTCGCGCCGGCGATACCCTGAATCTTGAGCGCGAACTCGCTCGGATTGGTCGCGTAGTAGAGCGCGTTGTCGTAGGAAATGACGCCCTTCTGATACCAGTTCATCAGTGATTGATCGAAGCTCTGCATGCCGTACTGAACAGTGCCTTCAGCGATCAGCTCCGGAATGTTCAGCGACTTCGTCATGTCGCGAATGTTGTCGCGCACCGCAGCGGTGTTCACCAGTACCTCCGTCGCGGGCACTCGGCCCGGACGGTCGGATCGCGGTACGAGTCGCAGCGAGATGACTGCCTCGAGCGCGCTGGCGAGAAGAAAGCGGACCTCCGCCTGCTGATGCGGAGGATAGAACGACAGGATACGATTGATTGTCTGCGTCGCGTCGGTGGTATGCAGCGTCGAAAAGACCAGATGTCCGGTATCGGCGGCTTTCATTGCCGTATCGAGCGTGTCCAGGTCGCGGATCTCGCCGACAAGGAGGATGTCTGGATCCTGTCGCAGAACGCGGCGCAGGGCCTGCGCGAAACTTGCCGTGTCCGCTCCCACTTCGCGCTGATTGATGTGGGCCTTGTTGTCGCGGTGAAGGAATTCGATCGGATCTTCGATCGTGATGATGTTCGCGCTTCTGTGCTGATTGATGTGCTGAATCATCGTCGCGAGAGCCGTCGATTTGCCCGACCCCGTAATGCCGGTGACGAGAATCATTCCGCGCGGCTTGAGAGCCAGCTGCTCGACGATTGGCGGGAGGTTCAGCTCGGCGATGCTGCTCGCCTGGAAAGGGACGATGCGGAACGCGTAGGCGATGGTGCCGCGCTGTTGAAAGGCGTTGACTCTGAACCGCCCTACGCCGGGAACGCCGAGGGCGAAGTCCGCCTCCTTCATTTCGGCGAACTCCTTCTGTCGCTTCGGCGGCATGATCTGGTCCGCGAGCTCCTTCAGCTCGTCGGATCGAAGCGGCGACATCGGCAGATTGCGCAACTCTCCGTTCACGCGAAGCGTAGGCGCGCATCCAACCTTGAGGTGCAGGTCGGAAGCATTGTGCTCGAGCATCTGCCGCAGGACGTTGCGGTAGTCGAAGCCGGTGGCAACTGTCGCGAGCGGTATATCAGTGACGAATTCAGCCATTTGGGTCAATGCGGAAGAGCACCTGTCCGTATTCGACGGGGTGCGAGTTCTGGGCGAGTATCTCCTTGACGACGCCATCGAACTCCGACTCGATCTCATTCATGATCTTCATCGCTTCGATGATGCATAGAATCTGTCCTTTGGTGATTGTGTCACCGACAGCCAGGTACGGCTTCGCGCCCGGCTCGGGAGCGCCGTAGTACGTGCCGACCATCGGTGACTTGACCTCGAGGTAACTTTTCTTCGCCGACTCCGCGCGAGCCGCGGCATCCTCTGCCGCCGCGGTTCCATCACTCAATAGCGCCTGGGCCGCCAGCGCCGGCGAAGGCATCACCTGTGGCATCTGCATCGGTGACGCGATCTGGACCGTCGCGCGCTGCTGAGACGTTTTCGAGATCCGAATCTTCATTCCCTTGTCCGACGATATCTCGATCGAGTCGACCGACGAAGCGTCGATCATATCCACCAGCTTCTTGACGAAGCGCAGGTCGATCATGTTCGACATTCCGGGCAACACGAACGGACAACGCGCGTAAAACGGGGCATGAGTGATGAATTTTTCATGCTACCTCGATTAGCTCCCGGGAAAAGTTCGTAAGAATCTGCGGACCGTTCGCGGAGAGATGGACGTCGTCCTCTATACGGACGCCTCCCCACCCCGGCCGGTAAATCCCTGGCTCGATTGTGACGACTGCACCCTGCCGGAGAGAACCCTCCGCGGTGCGTGCGAGACGGGGCGCTTCATGGACTTCGAGCCCCAGCCCGTGCCCGAGGCTATGGCCAAACTCGTCCCCGTGTCCCTGGCGCTCAATGTAGCTCCGGGCGAGCGAGTCGGCAGCCTTTCCAGTCATTCCCGGCCGGACCGAAGCCGCTGCCACGTGGTTCGCATCCCGCACGATGTGATAGATCTCGAGCTGCTCCGCCGTCGGAACTCCGACGACGAGAGTGCGAGTGACGTCCGAGCAGTAGCCGCGATGCTGAGCGCCGAAGTCGAGCAGCAGGAAATCCCCGCGCTCAATGACCCGGGCCGACGCTCGCGCGTGCGGCAGGGCCGATCGAGGGCCGGAGGCGACTATCGGTGGAAAGGGGGCCTCTTCGCTTCCCTCGTCACGCAGCGCCTTCTCCAGCAGACCCGCAACCTGGAGCTCCGACAGTCCCGGTTGAATGAGCGAAAGGACGGAGCCCAGAGCGTCCGTGGCGATCCGTCCGGCCTCGGCGATGAGCGCGACTTCATCCTCATCCTTCGACTCGCGCAGGTCCTCGACGAGATTGAGCTGTGGCCTCCACTGCCATCGCGCTCCGTCGTTCAGCAACCGCTGGAAGTCGCGATGCACGAGGTGTGCGGACTCGAATCCTACAACCTCTGCGGACGGGAGTTTCCTGAGAACGTCCCACAGGCCGGTCCAGAGGCTGACCGGCTCGATCCGCACGATTGCCAGATCGCCGACTTCATCGGCCACCTGCGTCTCGTAGCGAAAGTCAGTCACGAGTCTGCACTCGTTGCCGGTGACGAGCAGCAGCGCGCTCGTCCCGGAGAAGCCCGTCAGATATCTGATGTTGGGCAGACTGCAGAGCACGAGCGCATCGATGTTCTCCTCCCTCAGGCGATCGCGAACGGAGGCAATTCGTGCTGAGCGCCGGTCAGGCATTTCTCGCAGGGTCGGCGGGACTCTGACTCTTGCCGGCGTCGCCGCTCACGATTCGGAGAGGCCGTCGAGCCACTCACGGAATCGCCGGATGTCCTCTTCAGATTCTCCCGATGCCGGCGCGCCGGAAGCTTGATCGCTCCTCTTCGTCTCCAGCGGGCCGGTGGGAGTGGCACGTTCGGGGGGAACCGAGGAAACGGCGCCACTCAACACAAACGCAGCCCGGGTGTCTGACTCGGCCACAAAAGCATCCGGAAACAGATTGGCGAAAGCGTCCGTGGCTAGGGGGAAAGTTGTCTCGGGCGGCGCATCACTCAATGATGACCCGGTTTGGGAAGACGAAGCCGTTCTGGAAGCTCGAGAGGGTGTCGCGACCGGGCCGGCGCGTTCGTGAAGCGGGGCACGACGCGACCCGAGCGTTGCAAAGAATTCCCGCACGCTGGGAGCACGGATAGCGCCGCGTGTCAGCTCATCATCGGAAGGGGCGCTCGGCGAGTAGGCGACCAGCGACGCCGCATCTTCGGGTTCTGGTACAGCATCCGTTGCAATGTGCGTATCGGCCGGAGATGCGACGGTGCTGTCACCGGCGGTGAACGCGCCCTCTTCGTCGCCGGGAGATTCGCCGGCTGAAGCGTCATCGGCGGATGTCATGCTGACCAAAGCGGTGTCGTCCGACGTAGTGTCGGTCGACTCTGCCTCGGAGATCGCGTCGACAAACTGGGTGTGTACAACCGGAAGATTATCCTCCGGAGTCTGTTCACCCGACGGCTCGTCGACGGCAGTTTGATCCGCGGGCGTATAGCTGAATGCAGATCGATCCTCGGGAGAGAATCCCGCCGCCCAGGGATCAGTATCCCAGGCGTCACCATCACCGATCTCCATTTCGCTGAAATGTCGCTCCACTGCACCGGCATCCATCGAGTCCGGCGAAAGCTTCACGTCCGAAGCGGGCGGCGAATAGATGGATGAAGGCTCATCCCAGTCGATGATCGAAGCCGAGCCCGGGTCAGGACGGTCTTCGGGATCGTCCATCGAGCCTTCGCCGGGATCGCCAGTCGACATTACCGGAGTCGGTTCGTCGCTCCCGGTGTCAGGTGTCGAAGCGCCGGTGTCCTGCATTTCGTCCGCTCGGGGTTTAGGCGGGGTTCGACGGGACCCCAGTAGCGTTATCTCTTCGATTCGTTCGGCGATCGCCGAATCGTCTGGATTCTGAATCGCCAGCTGGTGAAACACTTCCAGTGCCGCAGCATGGTAGCCTTGTTGCGCGTACAGCTCGCCCATTGTGCGGGTGACGAATGGAAACTCCTCACGCGCCGGCGTTCGCTTCCGTACATCGGTCACCGCTGCGTCTGCCGAGCCGGGCGCGGCGGTGACGGACACCGATTGGTCCATCGGGCCGGCCACGGCGATCTCCATGTCGGCCTTCGGGGATTCGTCTCCTATCAGGTGAAGCGACTCGTCGAGTGAGAGCTCGTCGAAGCTCTGCGACGATGCGCTTTCTACCGGGTCCAGCTCCCCAATGGGTTGCTCAGCGATATCAAAGTCGATGACCGGCATCGACTCGCTCGCATCCTCGGCATTGCCGTCTTCGCCCGTCTGCTGTTGCGCTGCGATGCGTTCAATCACGGACTGCTCGTTTGTTCTCCGTTCTTCTACTGGGTGTTCGTCTGCCGGTGAAAGTTCGTCTGCTGGCGAATGTTCGGCATCCTCATTGACTGTTAACGGTTCACTTGCCGGCAGCTCATCAGGTGAAAGTTCGACCGCTGGTGGTTCGGCTGCGGGTGAGTGTCCATCCATCAGCTGTTCCGTTGCCGGCTTCTCCTCCGCTGCACTTTCCGCGGCTTGTTCTTCCGTCAATCGTTCCCCTACACCGTCGACACTCTGCTGCGCTTCGGGTTCCTGCGCTTCGATTCCCTGTTCGTCGGTCTGCGGGTCGGCTTCCGCCATCACGGCCGGCGCGTCGGCGACAGACTGTTCGTCGATCGGTTCGTCCGCGCTCTCTCCCGCATCCGACCCACTAACTGCCGGCACGGCTGCGGGTTCGACATCGGCTGCGCCCATCTCTACATCGCGCAGCTCCTCGACATACGCCGCAACGTCAGGGGCGTGCGGATCGGCGTCGAGAGCCCGCTTGTACCAGTGCTGTGCCTCCGGCGAGTCGCCGCGCTGTCTTGCCATGTCGCCTAGCTGCTTGAGAACGATCGAATTGTCGGGATCGAGAGCGAGCGCTTTTTCGAATACGCCGCGGGCTTCTTCCACCCGACGTGCGTCGTACAGGGCCTGGCCGTATACGACGTGCCCGCTCATGTGCGCCGGCTGCTGCGCGAGATGAGCCCTGCAGATCGCTATTGCCTGCTCCGGGTCGCCGGCTTTCCGGTATTCGTTCGCGAGAGGCGCAAAGTAACGCCTCGGATTTTCGTGAAACTTCTGTCTCAGCTCGTCGATCCGCGGTGAGCTTTGCATCAATGAACCTCGGGTGTGTGCCGTCCCCGCTTCTCGCGAGGCGGAACGGCTGAAGTTACCGCTGTACAGCAGTCGCCGCCAATCTCACGAAGTCTGTAACTGCCTTGCTTTTACGGGCGGGCGCCCGGTAGTTTGAGAGGCTGTACGACAACTGCTGGAACGCATTTTTTTTCAGGTCTGTCAGGAGTAAGACGACGTGCTGCAATCCATGCGGAGCTCCGCAAAGTACATCTGGGTTTTCCTCATAATTTTCTTCGTCGGCGGATTTCTGCTCGCCGAAACATCTGGCCTGCTCGGACGTGCTCCGGTCACCACGACGACGGCAGTCGCGACGGTAAATGGCGAAGACGTGCTGGCGACGACGTGGTTCAATGCGCTGAACGCGCTCGAGCAGCAGGCAACGCAGCAGACTGGTCGCAGCGTTTCCCTCGACGAGCGACGCCGGCTGGGCGAGCAGGCATTCGAGCAGTTGGTAAACGACGTGCTGCTGCGGCAGGAATACAGGCGGCGTGGCATACGTGTAACTGACGAAGAAATTGCCGAGGCGGCACGAACCAGCCCGCCTCCGCAGCTGGCGCAAAGCGCTGAGCTCCAGACCGACGGTCGTTTCGATCCGGAGAAGTACCAGCGGTTCCTGTCCAGCCCCGCTGCGAGACAGGAAGGTCTGCTGATGCAGCTCGAGGGATACTACCGCGACGCGATCCCGCGGGAGAAGCTCTTCGAGCAGGTCACCTCCGATGTCTATCCGAGCGATGAACGGCTGTGGAGCATCTGGCGTGACACGCATGATACCGCGCAGATCAGCTACGTTGCGTTCCGTCCGGAGCTCATCCCTGACAGCGCGGTTACTGTTCCCGCCGCGGACATCCGCGAGTATTACGACAAGAACAAAGCGGATTTCGAGAAGCCGTCGCGCGCCGTCGTATCCGTGATCAGTATTCCGCGAGTTGTTTCGGCAGCCGACAGCATGGCAGTGCGCAACCGGATGCTCGTTTTGCGCGACCGGATCGTGAAGGGTGAGAAATTCGAGGACGTCGCCCGCGCGGAGTCAACCGACTCGGCCTCCGGCGCGAATGGCGGGGTACTCGGCAAAGGCGGCCGCGGCAGATTTGTCCCGCAGTTCGACGACGCTGCCTACGCGCTCGCGCCTGGCGAGCTGTCGCAGCCGGTCCTCACACCATTCGGCTATCATCTCATTCGAGTGGACGAGAAGAAAGGCGACACGCTGTCTCTCCGGCACATCCTTCTTCCGCTTCAGCAGACCGACTCCGCGGCGACCGCAACGGACCGCCGCGCCGACGAGCTCGCGAGGATGGCGGCGTCCTCGGACAGACCGCAGGCTCTGGACGAAGCTTCACGAAAGCTTGGCATTCCCATAAAGCGCTCGGCCGTCCTCGACACCGAGGCGCTGCTGGTCGATGGCAAGTTCGTCCCCAGTGTCGGACCGTGGGCGTTTCAGGGTACGAAACCCGGCGAGACGAGCGAGCTGTTTGACGCGGAGGACGGTTACTATCTCGCGAGGCTGGACTCACTGCGCCAGGGCGGAGTGCCATCCCTCGAGCAGGCGACGCCCGAGGTGCGGGCGGTACTCGCGATACAGAAGAAGCTCGACAAGCTGATGCCGCGTGCGCAACAGCTCGCGAGAACCGCGGCGACTTCATCGTTAGAGCAGGCGGCGCTAGCGGCCGGCGTAAGCGTGGTACAGAGCGCACCGTTTACACGAGTCGGAGGTGCTGCCGGCATTGGACGACTCAACGAGGCAATTGGCGCAGCCTTCGCCCTGCCCATCAGCGGCGTCAGCATGCCGATCAGAACGTACGACGCGATCTTCGTCGAGCGTGTCGACCAGCGCGTGTTATCGGACCGCAGCCAGTGGGAAAAAGTGAAGGCGGCGCAGCGCGCCGAGCTGACGAATCAGCTGCGGCAACAGAGGGTTCGGGAGTTCCTCACGAATCTTCGCGAGGCCGCGAAGATCACCGATCGCCGGAAAGAAATCGAGGCCGCAAGCCGGGCAGCCGTTCAGTAAGGTCAGCTAAGGCGCTTTGGCTCCGGTCTGGACTCCTCCGCCGGCGCGGGCCGCCGTGTCTGCTCCAGGTCGGGTGAGGTGAGACGCGGTTCGTAACGCGGAGAGTCGACATCCAGGTCGCGCGTCGCCTCGTTGATGTTCTTCTTGAATTCCTTGATCCCCTTGCCCATCGATCCCGCAATTTCCGGAATCCGCTTCGCTCCGAAAAGCAGCAGGACGATCACCAGAATGATCATGATTTCGGGGAATCCGATATTACCGAGCATTTGTTCTCCTAGAAAAGCGAACGCGCAATCAGGTAAGCCAGCAGAACGCCGAACAGACTTAGCAGCGTTACATCGAGAGCGACCGGGCCCAACGCAAATTTGAGAATCACTACGTCAATCGTCAGCGGGCCGACTGATGGTGTTACACCAGTGGTGAAAAATTCCTTCGCTGAGCCCGGCGGCAGGAATTTCCTCGAAACCTGAGTGAGCAGCCCTCCGGTAATGAACCCGGCTGCAAGCACAAGACTGTGAAAGAGCACACCGCGCCCGGCGGCGCCACGAGGGGGCATTATGCGTGTCTTTCCATCACGTACGAAATAGACTCGATCAGCGCCTGCCGCGCTACGGTGTCAGGAACTCCATCAAGAGCCACACGCGCCTCGCTGGCGAAGCTCGTTCCCTGCTGTCTCGCGTAGTCGAGTCCCCCGCTCGTGCTGACGATCTCGATGATCTCGGCGATGGCCGCATCGTCGGGCTCAGGCTGCTCGAAGAAGGTATCTACCGTCGCCCGTTGCCGCGGTGTCATCGTGCGCAGAGCCGCGATCAACGGCAGAGTCACCTTGTGCTCCCGCAGATCGAGGCCAGCGGGCTTGCCGGTAGTCTCTTTCGCTTCGGTGTAGTCGATCATGTCATCCGCAATCTGAAACGCCATGCCGAGTGCTTCTCCGAAGCGCACCAGCTCGCGGCGATACTGACTCGCACCGCACAACGCACCGACTTCGCACGCTGCAGAGATCAGAGACGCGGTCTTGGAGCGGATGAGTCCGTAGTAGTCATCTTCCGAATAGGCGAGCGCTTCCGTTACCGACAGTTGCCGCATCTCGCCGAGCGACATCTCGGTTGACGCGCGCGTCAACACTCTCAGCGCCTCGAGATTTCCCAGTGCGACGAGCTCGGCAAGCGCGGTCGAATAAAGAAAGTCACCCATGATCACCGACAGCTGGTGGCTGAACAGCGAATTCAGGGTAGGCATGCCCCGCCGCAGCACCGAGTGATCGACCGCGTCGTCGTGCACCAGTGTGGCGAGGTGAATCATCTCCACCGCCGAAGCGAGCGTGATGGCCTGAGGCTCTGACCGGCCTTCGACGTCACTGCTGAGCAGCACCAGCGTAGGGCGGAACATCTTGCCGCGCATTGCCATCAGGTGATGGCCCATCTGCGCCACGAGCGGCGCGTCGTTGGCTACTGCACGAGTCATCGCTTCCGCAACGGCATCGAGGCTTTGCCTTACGGGAGCCTGGATGCGCACAAGGCTCGAGGCGCCCGCGTGATCGAGCGCGGCCGTGGCCGCACCCGACGACGTCATCTGGATGCCTGGGCGAGAGATGTCAAACGCTCGCCGGTGTCCCTGAATCCTATTTGAACCGCCAGCACGCGCTGATAATACGCTTCTGCGTCTTCGCTGCGGCCCAATGATTCGGCCGCCCTGCCGAGCAGATAGATCACGCCGACCAGTCGCGAGTCGTTCATGTTCGGCTCTTTCAGGATCCGGGACAGAACTGTCATCGCCACTGCGGCTTCACCCTTGTCCATGAAGCACTGCCCGATCGCCTCGGATGCCCGCACATGCTGACTCGTGCCACGCGAGGCTTTCTGGAAAGATCCGATCGCTTCGTCCAGCAGCCCCATCTCACGAAACGCGATGCCGAGATCATAGTGACTGACGTAGTCCTCTTCATCCACGTTCTGCGAGATGCCGGCCTTGAATTTATCGAGCATCTCGCCGAAATCCTTCTGCTCGTCGTCGTCGGGCTCTTCGTCGTGAGCGACCATCCTAGTCGACGCCGGTGTCCGGTTCTGCTGAAGCCATTCTCCCAGATCGATGAAATCCTCATCCGGTCGGTGGGGCTCTTCTTCCTCGATGCTGTCGTCGTGGATAACCAGCTCCGGCCCAATTCCCGACTCGCGACCGCGATCCATCGGTACAGGCGGTGGATCGTCGCGATTTTCGGTCGGTTCCGGGCCATCGGCATCTACGGCACTCCCCGGGCTCACAGGAGTGATGTCGACCAGCACGTCGAGTCCCGCAAGTGGGCCGGCGCCGGCAGAGTCGGCGAGCACCGACAGCCCCCGTGATGGTGTGGCGCCAACGGGAAAATCGATCAGGTCGGGGATTCGCTCCAGCGCCGGGTCGCCCGGCTCATCCACATCCGGCAATAGCTCGAGCGGCGGATGGTTGCCGGATGAGCCACCCACCGGAGATGCCGAGGCCGGCGTAAGGAACCGAAGCTCAGCGCGGGGATCTCCAGGCTCGGCTCCGTTGGGTGGCGCTTTCGCGCTGGGAGTCGCCGGCGAATCCTGATCGGCGAGCGAGGTCAGCTCCAATCCTTCCGGTGCCGATGCGGTTTCGCGCTCGACGAAACCCTCCGGAGCGTCGGGCAGCGCTCGGGCTCCCGGCGTTCTCGACCCGCGGATCTTCTCGACGTCACCGGGGCCTTCGAATTCCAGATCCAGAAATATGAGGCCCTCTTTCTTTCTCTCGCGCGGGGCCGTCGACCGTTGCGGGGTGAACGCCGGGTCGATTGCCTTCATTCTGTCGACGGCCGCTGCCGCCTCGCTGCTGCGCCCTTCCGATTCGAGGGTGTCGTACAACAGCTGGAGCTGCTCGAGCGCCTCGGCTTTGCGGTCGGCGCGAGCCAGCTGCTCGGCGAGCATCAGCCGGACATCATCCTGCCCCGGACAGAGGTCTGCAAATTCCTTCAGCGCGCGAAACGCCTCATCCATCTTTCCCATTTTCTGCATGCGGTCAGCGTACTCGAGAAAGTTCTGCTTCGCGTCGCTGTTGAAGCCTTTCTTCGCGCTGATGATGCCGAGCTTGTAGTAGATGATTGTGCGGCCCGGCGAATACCGCAGGATCTTGTTGCACAGTGCTATCGCGTTGTTGAACAGTCCGCCCTCCGCATACAGATCGGCGGCTTGCTCATAGTAGCTGATCGCCTGTTCGTTGTTACCGATGCGGTAGTGGATGTCGCCCACGCGGTTGTAGAGCGGAACGTCGCGCTCCTCTTCCCCTGTGCGATTGCTGCCGAGCACCTGTTCGTAGAGCTCGAGAGCCTTTTCGTAGTTCTTCTTGGCCTCGAATTCAGCGGCCTTCTTTTTCAGCTTGGCGAGATTGGACATCGGGTGGTGTGAGGCGTAACCCGCGGGCGATCCGATGGATCAGCCCGAGGGTGGCAAGTTACCGGGTAGCTCTCGGCCGTGACAAGGTTTGCCCCTCGCCCACGTGCCCATACAACGACGATCACCGTACCAATACGGTATCTCGCGAACGTCAGTCGCCTCCCAGAGTGCGATGTCGGCTGAATATCCGGGCGCGAGCTGGCCGACCCGATCCGACAATCCAAGCGCCGCAGCGCCGTTCACCGTCGAGGCCAGGATCGCCTCGGCGACTGCCATCCGGAGCTGGCTGACTGCGAGGGTCAGGATGAGCGGAAAATTGAACGTCGGAGAAGTGCCGGGATTGAAGTCGGTGGCGATGGCGACCGCCGCACCGCCGTCGATCATCGCCCGGGCGGGGGCCTGAGCCTGTCGCCCGAGAAAGAGCATAGTGCCCGGCAGCAGCGTTGCAACTGTGTCAGAGCCCGCGAGTGCAGCAATCCCCGGCACCGAGACCGCCGCGAGATGGTCCGCCGACGTAGCGCGGAGGTCCACCGCGAGCTCCGCCCCGCCGTAAGGCTCGAGCTCATCAGCATGCAGCTTGATCCCGAGCCCGGCAGCACGTGAAGCATCCAGTATCTCCCGCGTTTCGTCGAGAGTGAACACCCCGGGCTCGCAGAACACGTCGGCGAAGAGGGCGAGCCGCTCTCGCGCGACGATCGGAAGCAGCTCATTGAGCAGCAGTCCGATATAGTCTCTTCGCTGGCCCGGGCTCGCGCGGTACTCGAGTGGAATCTCATGCGCGCCGAGCCATGTGGGAACAAGGCGGGCCGGCGTCGCGCTTTGCAGTCGCGCGATCACGCGCAGCGACTTGAGCTCATCTTCGACTGACAGACCGTAACCCGACTTGATCTCGATTGTCGTGGAGCCGTAGGAAGTCAGCCGCTTTACCCTCAAGAGGGCAAGCTGATAGAGATCATCCTCCTCACGCGAGCGCAGGTCGGCGACGGACGAGTGAATGCCACCGCCACGGCGGGCGATCTCCATGTACCCGACCCCTGCGGCGCGAAGCTCCTGCTCTTCGTATCGCGGGCGGCCGAAAACGGCGTGGGTGTGCGAATCCACCAGTCCCGGAGTCAGCAGCATTCCCGAGCAGTCGACGCGTTCGGCGAGCGGATAGCGCCGCTCCAGTTCGGCGACGGGGCCGACGGCGGCAATCGTTTTGCCGGCTACCGCCACAGCAGCGCCCGTGATCAAGCCGGCATCCATCATCTCGGCGCCTCTCCGCGCGCGAGGAGCGCCCGCGCACGTGACAATCTGCGCCGCGTTGACGAAGAGAATTTCTGTCACCGACCGACCGTCAGGCCAGGACGTCGCGGATGCGCGAGAGTCGAAGCGGCGCCTGCGCTTCTCCGCGACATGCGTAGAAGCAGTCGTTGCACTGAATGGGCTCGTACTTCCGGAACCTGGTCCAGTGAAAGTCGGGAGCGAAATCGGGACAACGCTTCACGTGTCCTGACGGATCCACATGGATCGTGCGCATTCCCGACCGGCAATGCTCCGTTATCTCGCCGCGAAAGTACCGCGGTATCTGCTCGAGATAGTAGTCGGAGTTCGTGATGACCCCGCGGTGCCGTTTCTTGAACGACAGTAGTTCGCTGGTGACCGACTCGAGCTCTGCCAGTCGCGCCCCCTCGATGAGCCCATCGCGACAGCCGTTCTTGGAGTCGGTGTAGGAGCTGAAGTTCACGCCACAACCGAGTTCCCTGGCGCGCAGCACGATGGGCATCAGTTGATCGAGGTTCCCTTCCTTGATGACCGTGTTGAAACGGATGCTGTCCACTCCCAGCGCGCGCATGCGCGGAATCACGTCGAAGATCTTAGCCGACAGCCCGGGGATGCCGCGCGCCCGGTCGTGCCGCTCGTCCAGAAAGTCGAGCGAAATGTTGAACTGGTGAATGCCTGCGTCCCACAGCGACTTCGCGCGCTCGGCGGTCAGCATTCCTCCGTGTGTGATGAGCGTCGAGTACTGCACGCGCACGGCAGCATTCACTCCAGCGACGATATCCTCGAGATCGCGCCTGAGGGTAGGCTCCCCTCCGGTGTAGGTGATCATCATCGGATTGAAGAAGCGAGCCGCATCGACGAAACTGCGAAGCTCGCTCGCGCGCGACGACGGATCCGTCTTCCAGTAGTCGCAGAATCCACAGCGCGCGTTACATCTGAGCGTCACTTCGAAGTGCACCAGCACCGGTTTGTTGATCGCAGTGAGCCACGCATACTTCGCCAGAAATATCGGGACGTGCCACGGACGAAACTTGCTCGAGAGCATCAGCGACGCATCGGAATGTGGATCTTCTGGGCGAGCGCGGTAGCGGCGGCGACTTCGTAACCTGCGTCGGCGTGCCGCGCTACACCGATGCCAGGGTCGTTCGTCAGCACGCGCTCGAGCCGCACGCGCATTTCCGGAGTTCCATCCGCCACGATCACCTGGCCCGCGTGCAGCGAGTTGCCAATGCCGACTCCTCCGCCGTGATGAAACGATACCCACGACGCGCCGCTGGCTACGTTCAACATGGCGTTGAGTATTGCCCAGTCCGCGACGGCATCGCTTCCATCGAGCATTCCCTCCGTTTCGCGGAACGGCGAAGCGACGCTTCCCGTGTCCAGGTGATCCCTGCCGATGACTATCGGAGCCGTAATCTCACCGGAAGCGACAAGATCGTTGAGTGCAACCCCGAACCGCGCACGCTCGCCTTGTCCCAGCCAGCAGATGCGCGCGGGCAATCCCTGAAAGCGGACTTTTTCGCGCGCCAACGTGATCCAGCGCTTCAGATGCTCGTCGTTGGGAAACAGCTCGAGTACCAGATCATCACTGCGCGCTATGTCTTGCGGGTCGCCGGAGAGAGCAACCCAGCGAAATGGGCCTCGGCCCTCGCAGAACAGGGGGCGAACGTACTCGGGCACGAAGCCGGGGATGTCGAAGGCCTCGCGCACTCCTGCGTCGAAGGCCACCGTGCGGATGTTGTTGCCGTAGTCGAACGTGACCGCCCCGCGCCGCTTGAGCTCCAGCATTGCGGACACGTGGACAACAGCGGATGCGGTGGCGAGCTCGACGTAACGAGCGGGATCCGCGGCACGAAGCGCGAGTGCTTCATTGAGCGGCATGCCGGCAGGAACATAACCGTTGAGCATGTCGTGGGCGCTCGTCTGATCGGTAAGAACGTCGGGGATGATGTCGCGCGACAGGAGTTGAGGCAGCACATCAGCGGCATTCCCTACGAGGCCTATGGACAGCGGATTGCCCGAGCTCCGCGCTTCTTCCACCCATGCCATCGCCTCGTCGAGACTCCCGGTTTTTCGATCGCAGTAGCCCGTGGCGAGACGCTTGTCGACACGCGACTCGTCGACCTCCACCGCCAGCACAACCGCTCCATGCATTGTCGCCGCCATCGGCTGCGCACCGCCCATACCGCCCAGCCCCGATGTGACGATGAAGCGACCAGCGAGCGATCCACCAAAGTGCCTGCGCGCCAGGGACCCGAACGTCTCGTAGGTACCCTGAAGAATTCCCTGCGACCCGATGTAGATCCACGAACCGGCCGTCATCTGGCCGTACATCATGAGGCCCTTTGCCTCGAGCTCGCGAAAGTGCTCCCAGGTGGCCCACCGGCCAACAAGATTGCTGTTCGCTATCAGAACCCGTGGCGCCCCGACGTGCGTTCGGAATACCGCCACGGGTTTTCCACTCTGAACGATCAGGGTCTCGTCGTCGGCCAGATCTCGCAGCGAGCCGACGATCGCGTCGAAAGCGTCCCAGCTTCGCGCCGCTTTCCCCGTTCCACCGTACACCACCAGATCGTCCGGTCGCTCCGCAACATCAGGGTCCAGATTGTTCATGAGCATCCTGAGCGCGGCTTCCTGCTGCCATCCCCTGCAGCTGAGCTCGTTTCCCCGAGGGGAGCGGACTTCACGCCGCGGAGACAAGCGGCTTACAACTGCGCTCCGCGCAGGCGCGGCTGGCAGCACGTCAGACATCGTTGACAAGCTCACCGAAGCGGGCGTCGCCAATCGCGCCAGATAACGTTTCGATATCCGGAGTCAACACCCGATCGTTGTCGAGATGAGGTATCATCGATCTGACTTTCGCGTGACCAGCCTTCGCGCCGTCGCCGGGCGAGAGCGGTGCGCGGAAGTCCAGACCCTGCGCGGCGCACATCAGCTCGATGGCGATCACATTGCGCACGTTGTCCACCACGCGGCGCGCCTTCCACGCAGCTCCCATTGACATTGGAACCACGTCCTCGCGGTTGCCATCCGTCGCGATAGAGTCGACGGTCGCGGGATGTGACAGAACCTTGCACTCGCTCGCCAGCGCGGCGGCCGTCACCTGCGCCATCATGAATCCCGAGTTCACGCCGGCCTCCGGCGACAGGAAGGCGGGGAGTCCCTGGTTGAAGTCCGGATGCACGAGCCGATCTATCCGCCGCTCGGCGATCGTCGCCAGGTTCGTCATGACGATGGCGAGCAGGTCGAGTGCCATGCCTACCGACAGTCCGTGGAAGTTGCCGCCGCTGACGGTTTCACCGTCGTCGAACACGAGTGGGTTGTCGGTCGCCGCGTTCAGCTCCCGGCCAACGATGCCCTCGATCCACAAGAGAGCGTCGAGCACCGGTCCGTGCACCTGAGGCATGCAGCGAAGGCAGTAGGCATCCTGTACTCTGGGATCCCCATAACGGTGGGATTCCCTGAGCTCACTGTGTGACAAGAGCCCGCGCAAGAGCGCCGCGGATTTGCTCTGGCCCGCCTGGCCACGTGCGTCGTGGATGCGCTCGTCGAACGCAACCGGGGTACCGAGCAGCGCCTCGAGCGACATCGCACCCGACACGTGTGCCGTCTTCCAGATTTCGCGCGCGTCCGAGACCGCCAGCGCGGCGATCGCCGTGTGCGCCTGTGTCCCGTTGATGAGCGTGATTCCTTCTTTGGCCCCGAGCGTGAGCGGGCGCAGCCCGTGACGACCGAGAACCGCTGCGGAATCTTCAGGTACGCCCGACGCACCGACCAGCTTCCCTTCGCCAATCATCACCAGGCCAAGCGCGGCGAGCGGCGCCAGGTCTCCACTCGCTCCAACGCTTCCCTGCTCGTGAATGAGGGGGTGGATGCCTGCGTTCAGCATTGCAGCAAGAAGGTCGACGAGATCAGGCCGGGCGCCGGAAAAACCCTTCGCGAGAACGTTTGCGCGAAGGAGCATCATGGCGCGCACTTCCCTTTCCGGCAGAAAAGGTCCGACACCCGCGGAGTGGCTTCGCACCAGGTTCACCTGAAGCTCCGCCAGTCGGTCGCGGGGAACCGCGATCTCGGACAGTTTGCCAAATCCGGTGGTCACGCCATACACCACCTCACCGCGTTCGACTATACGTGCGACCGCTCTGCTGGTTCGCTCCATCCCTGCTCGCGCCCGTTCGCTGAGTTGCACCCTCGCGCGGCCCACTGCCACCGATCGAACCGCCGCAATATCTAGCGAGTTGCCGTCGATGACGACAGTCGCGTGGCCGGTCATCTGCCTACCGTTCCTTTCGCGACGAACGCAGTGAATGCGAGTCGGCATCCCATCGCCACCCTGCGTGCGGGCCGGCGAGATGCACGCCTCCAAGCCACCGGTCGCTGCCTCCCATTTCGATCCAGTCCCGGTCGCACTCGAGCACTGCGCGCCCCGCCGGCGTGAGCGATAACTGCGCATTTCGAAACGCCGCTGAATTCTCATCGTTCGTCGCGGCCTTGATTCGTTCGCCCGATGGATAAGTGACGAGCGGCGCATCGGCGTCGCTCATGCGCTCGAGGTAACCGGCCATCGTCGCGTCACCACAGAATATTCGCTCTTCGCGGTTCGCCACACGCATGAACGCCTCGGAAAATGTGACGGGACCGCGTGCAACCGTCTCGAGAAGCTGCCGCTCCGACCGGGACAGACCATTCCGCGTAGATGGAAACTCCTCGAGGTGTCGCAGCAGCGCGCCCTCGAGAAAGGGGAGGGCTGACGTATCACCGCGAATCAGATCGAGAATTCCGCGCGGCTCGGGATCGCGGAACGCCGCCCATGCCAACCGGCCCGTTTCGACCATGCCCTCCGATACTTCGATCCGCGCATCGTACAGCGGGACGAAGGCGTCCACTGGGAGATTCCCCAGATATCCCGCGAGAGAAACCATAGTCACTCTCGTGCTCGTCTCGGCGAGATGCTCCCGGGAAAACTGCGAGAGGAAATCGAGGATCTGGATCAGCTGGAGCTGATCGTACAGGTCCCACTCGAACCAGAGAATGACTTCGTCGTTGTCGGTGAACCGGCGGAGTGCATCGTCCCGTTCAGAAAAACTCTTCTCGATGTCCGCCTTGTCTCCCATCCCCTGCGAGGAGATGAATGCCGCGCGCACTTCGCTGAGCTCGGCGAGGGAAAGGCCGGCCGGGACCGGACCTTCGTGGAGCACGTCGCGCCAGGTGAGCATCTCGCCCGGAATCTGAGCCGCCCTCATACCGCCGCTGGCGCAATCGCCATTGGTGATGTTGAGGACCGGGGTCACCGTCTACTGACCCGTCTGGCGGTATGTCTGCTTGTCGTAGTCGAACTTGATATCCGGCTGCGCATTCAATGCGATGAAGAAGTTGAACGCGAAGTTTCCGTTGGGGCTTCGCGTGAACGCGAAGATTGTCCGCCAGTCGTGCAGCTCCCGCTGCAGCGTCACCGAATGACTGGCGAACTGTTTCTCCTGAAAATCATACGTAGTGCCCCACTGCGCCGACCATTTCGGAGTGACGTGAAAGCTCATCTGTGATTGAATGAATTCGCGAGCCGGCACGCGCACGAACGGGCCGCCCGCCGTGAGACGGCCGATCGGGTCCGCTCCAATCGGGTTGGTCTGCTGCTGCAGTATGCACTGATCGTATACGAGCGGGTTGGCCCGCAGACTCTCGCAGCGGCGGCGCGGATCTTCGTCGATGATCTGCCCGCTCCCGGTGGGAGCGCGCTGCCGCGAAGAGCTGAACGTGAATGACGCCTGCCACGCTTGCGTCGCGGGCAGCGCATACTGCTGGTTGCGCGTTTGACTGCCCGCCACCGGGGTGGAGGCGACACGCTGCGACAGAGCATCGTCGGCGCTCCGGTCCAGTCGTTCAACCTGGGGTGTGGGCTGCGGAACGGCGCGGCCGAACATCCGCGTGAACGCTGCGATGATTCCCGACTGCCCGTTGAGCGAAAACGAAGCGTCTATCCCCGTGCGGAACGGCTTGAACACCGCGGTGTCACTGAGGACGCTGCCCTGAAACAGCGAATACTGAACGCCCAGCCGAAATCCGGGAAGCAGCTCCGAGCTGACATCGTAGCCGAACTGGTCGGTGGTGAATCCCGACAGTCCCGTCGCCCGCTTTCGCTCGAAGTCGTAGCTCAGCGGCGAGAAGTTGAGGGCAACGAGTTTTACCTTGCGCGCCTCTGCCAGGCTGCTCGTGTCGCGGGTCTTCATCTTCGCCTCGAGCGTTTGCGACAGCTGGAGTGTCACCTGGTTGGAGGCGAGTGAGCCGACGTAGTTCAGCGGATTGCGATTGAGCGCCGCCAGAAACTCCCTGCTGACGCTGGCTGACGGGGCGTAGCCGTAGCTCATGATCGGCGAGATCGAATGGCGAAACCTGCTGATCCCACCGATACCGGGAAACAGACCGAAGAAGGTCGGTGACGCCTGCAGCGAGTAGCGAAGCCGCTTCGACTGATGTACAAATCGTCCGCCGGACTGCTCGGTGCGGATCCAGTAACCCGCCGGATCGACATTGGAGATGCCGATGCTTGGCGACAGCTTGAGCGTGCCCGGCAGCAAAGTTGGCAGCCCGAATGATGTTTCCCAGTCGATCTCGGTGCTGTACGTCCTCCCGAACACGCGATTGGTGGTGGTTGCGGGATCGTTCTCGTTCACCACCGCGATCGTCACCGGCGCGTTGTTCTCCTGGTCCGCGACGCGCATCGAGCTCTGGAGCGTGAAGCCGAAGATCTTGAGTGGAGTGGACAGTGACAAGCGCGTGGCGCGTGCGTCACTGGTCGCACGAGTGCTGTCGAGCAATCCGTTCCTGAAGGCATAGTCGAACGCGAACTCGCCGTTCCGATCGACGTTGAACTGTTCCTGGTTGGTGATGTTGAGTGAAGGAGTCCACTCCAGCCATCTCGCCAGCGCAATCGTCGGTGTGCTGATGCTGAAGTTTGGAAAATCCTGCGTAATCTCTTCGCGGCCCGGATACTGTCTCCGACTGCCGCCCAGGCTGAACGTCGCCGGCCCGAATTGCTGCTGGTAGTTGGCCTGACTCTGGATAGTGGCGAGAACCTGTCGCGGATCGAACGAATTCTGTCTTTGAATCGCGGTGTTGGTGACGTAGTTGATATTCGTCGTGAGGTGTGTCGTCTGGGAGAAATCCTGCTGGTGGGCCCAGGAAATCGCCGTGTTGTTGTTGCCATCCCGTTGCCCGAGGCGCGACACCGCGAGGCGCCCCGTCAGAAAGCGGTCCAGCCACCGGTAGCGCCATTCACCGTTGACTCTCACCCAGCCGGGATCACCGGACGTGGAACCAGCGCCGCTTCGCCAGTCGAGCGAGAGCTGCCCATCCATATAGTCGCTGAACGCGAAGTAATAGCCGACGTTGTCGACATGCCGGCGGTATGTCGGACTGTTCCTGAACAGCTCGCTCACTCCGAATCGCGGAGTGAGAATGCCGCTCCGCCTGCCGGAGCGCATGTCCTGAAAAATGAACGGCAGCCAGAAGACAGGAACGTCGCCGATGTAGAGTACGGCCGGCCGCGCGACGAGAATGTTCTTCGAGACGAGCTTGATCTCCTTCGACTTGAAGTGGTAGTCGGGAATGGAGTCGTCGCAACTCGTGATAATGCCATTTCGCGCGTAGAAAGTCGTCTGCTGGCCACGCGTAGTGTCTCTGAGAAAAGCGGCATTGGTGGCGCGCACGAACCAGTTTTCTCCGCTTTCCAGCGAAGTACTGATGTTAGTCACACTTCCGCGTCGCGCCTCGACATTGTATCGGAGCTGTCCCTCAGCGACGATGTCAGCAGCACCCTGAGAGGGATCGCGCAATACCAGCGTGTCGCCGCGAGCGAGGACAATCTTGGTGGAATCGTTGTAGGTGATCGTGTCACCAACGAGCAGCGTCGTCCCGCGTCCGATTCCAGCGGGATCTCCAATGAGAAAGAGTGTGCGGTTCTTCGAGTCGAACCGCACTCGCACGCCCTGATACCTTGTAACTGCATAGCCCGCCCGCGTGAGCAGCCGCGCGGTGATCGAGTCCGGCTCAGCCCATTTAATGAGCTCTTTCGCACGGGTTGAATCGGAGCGGACGGAATCTCCGGCGCGCGTCGTATCGGGAGTCTGGCGCCGGTCGACATTGGGCCGCACGGGGCGCGGCCGACCTACCTGCGCCGATGCGGCGGAGGCACACAGCAGAAGCAGAGCAATCGCGAGAGGCTTTCTCAAGCGTTGGCGCCGAGCCGGCGCGGCTCGCGCGCATCCGTGTGCTGCTGTCGCTCGCGCTCGGCCTCGAGCCGTGCTGCCAATTCGGCCGCGAGCTCCCGCTTGCGGCGTCGCCGCGTGACGCTGTACGACAGCGCCACGCCGAGCTCGAACAGGAAGTACAACGGTCCCGCCAGCGCGAACAAAGTAGTAGGGCTCGCGTCGGGAGTGATGAACGCTGCGGCAATAACGCACAGCACGATCGCATGCCGGCGGTATTTGGTGAGAGTGCCCGGCGTAACGATACCGAGTATGGAAAGCAATAGAATTCCAATCGGAAGCTCGAACGCCAGCCCGAATGCCAGCATCATGCTGAACGCAAAATCGAAGTATTGAGTCGCTTCGATCATCGGTGTGAGCGCCGCCGACTCGAATCCGTGAAAGAACCGGAGCGTGAACGGAAGCACTACGTAAAAAGCGAGGGCTACGCCGGCGAGAAAAAGTGCGACCATGCCGACGAGCGTCGGGACGATCACGCGCTTTTCGTGCGAATGCAGCGCCGGAGAGAAGAACCCCCACAGCTGGTAGCCGATCACCGGCGTAGCGAGGAGAATGCCGGTGATCATCGACGCGTTGAGGATGATCTTGAAGGAAGTTCCGGGATGGGTATAGACCAGGCTGCCGTCTTTCAGAAACGGTTTGATCGGCTCAGCCATCAGCCCCACCAGATCCAGTCGCCGCTGAGAGAGCACGATAAACGAGGCGATGACTCCGAGCGCGATCGCCCCGGCGATCCAGAACAACCGGTGACGCAGCTCCTCGAGGTGGTCGAGGAATGGCATCTCCGTATCAGCGGCGACGCGTGGCATCGAGGTCACCAGGTCAGGTCATCAGGCGAAGCCGCTCACGCGCCAGCTCCGCCTCATCCGACCCTGGGTATTTTCTGATCAGCTCGTTGAAATGGCGCTTTGCAACAGTGACGCGTCCGGAGGTCTGGCTGAGGACTGCCCTCTTGTATAGCGCAGTCGGGGCGCGCGAAGACTCTCCGTACTTCGACACGACCAGAGCATATGCTGAATCCGCGGCGACCCGGGTGCCTTCGGCCGCGTGCGCCTCCGCGATATAGAACTGCGCGTCGGCGGCAAGCTCCGACTCGGGATACTTTGCAAGAAGGTCGGTGAACGCCGCCCGAGCGGCGCGATTTCCGCCGCGAGCCAGCTGGTCGCGCCCGAGCTGAAGCAATTCGTTCGGACCGGGCTCGTCGGATGCGGGTGAAGCCGGAGTCGGCATGACCGGTACCGTGTCTCCCGCGAGAGGAGCGGGGGGTGCCGCAGCGCGCGCCGCTGCCTGCCGATTGCGCTGCTCGATCTGTGCGCGAATCTCCTGCAGTCGCTGTTCGGCCTGTCCGCTCATCGCCTGGACCTGGCTGACTTCCTGACGAAGCGCCCTGACATCGCCCTGTGCGTCGGCACGTACGCGACTCAACCGGCCGCTGATGAGCGAGATCGAATCATTGATCGCGCGAAGCGTGCTGAGAACTTCCACCAGCTGAATCGTGCGCACCGAATCGGAAGCCGCGGATTCGGCACGGACCGCATTGAGCTCGTCGCGCACCTCGCTCACCTGCGCTACCGAAGCGAAGCATCCCATTGCCATCCAGGCGAGTGCTCCCGCGGCCAGGACGCGGCCGATCTTTCCACCAGCGGTGTGCATCATCCCCCCGCTATCACCTCGAATTCAGCCCGCCTGTTCAGCGCGTAGGCCTCCTCGGTGTTCCCCTGCACCGCTGCCCTTTCCTCGCCCATCGTCACGATCTCCACCCGATTCTCGGGCACTCCCAGCGCAGACAGATAGCGCTTTGCTTCAGCGGCGCGCCGCAGTCCGAGGGCGAGGTTGTACTCGTCCGACCCCTGCGCATCGGCGTGACCGGTGATCCGGATTCGAAGATTCGGATGCCGAAGCAGAACGGGAGCCTTTCCTTCGAGCGCGGAACGCGCGTCTTCAGTAAGCGCGGATTCGTCGAGATCGAAGTAAACCGTGCTGCCGATGATGGTTCGCTCGCTGGGCGAGACTGGAGCGTTCGTCGGAGGTCCAGCGGCAGCTGCCACTCCCGCCGCGGCTGCCGCTGCTGCGCGTGCGGCGTTGGCCCTCGATATGGAGTCCTGTCTCGCCTGCTCCCGGAGGAGACTGTCCGTGTTGATTCGACTCGGGGATGGCCGGTTCGCCGGCTTCCTCGAGCAACCTGCCACGACTGCGGCGGCGATTACTGCGATCCCGACGGCGCGTCCGATTGAGAGCATTGTGTGTGGTGGTGTTGGAGGTTTGGGTGCGGGTATCAGGGAGTCGGTGTCAACATCGCGGACCATGACGAAAGGCGTGCGCCTGCATTTCGAGTGAGCTGCCGGAAACGACCCGACTCGGTATCGAGAATCCATATCTGCTTCGAACCGCCTCTCGTCGACGAGATCGAAAGGTGCCGGCCGTCCGGTGCCCAGGACGGGCCTTCATTCTCTCCCTCGCTTGTCAATCGGCGTGGCTCCTTATCTCGGATGTTTATCATCCAGACCTGAAAGTCGCCATTTTGCTGCTCATAAGCGACTGCCCGGCCATCCGGCGACCAGTCCGGAGCCGCCCGGTAGCTGCGGACTCCCGGAGTAAACGGCGTCAGCAGCTGGAGGTTCGTGCCGTCCGCATCGATCGTATAGATCTGCGGGAATCGCGACCTCGAAGAAAAGAAAGCGATCTGCCTGCCGTCGGGGCTGAAGGTCGGAGAGCCGTTATCGCTTCCGCGCCCGAAAGTGAGACGCTGAATCGCATCCGGGTTGTCCACCCCTACCATCATCAGATCGGTACCCGATTCCGATCCACTCGAGTACACGACATAGCACCCATCGTGAGAGTACACCGGCGTGATGTTCAGCCCTCGTCCACTGATGACTCTGCTTTTTCCCGAAGCTACTTCGATTTCCTCGATCTGCGTTCCAGCTCCGCCTTCGAGAAACCTCGAGTAGACGATTCTGTCCGCACGTGGATGCCACGACGGCGACATCGACAACCCCCGCCTCGTGAGTGCCCGGTCGTTCTCGCCGTCGCTGTCCACGACGCGCACCAGCCCTCCATGTACATAAGCAATGCGGGTTGCGGCGATCCCCGCTCGTCCCGTGATCCATCGCTCGACTTCGTCGCTGATGCGATGCAGAGACATTCGCTGGCCTTCCGCGGCTGAAATGCGATCGGCGGAGTCCTGCCGCGCCAGCCGCGTCGCCGTGCGGGTGATCGAAGCGTCGACCGAATCCCTGCGATCCTCTTCCCATCGCGCCAGCTGCCGCTCGAGATACACAGTCGCGGCGGAATCGCGCCGAACCGAATCCCGCACGACGAAACGCCGGCCCCTCGTATCCTTCTTGAGAGGCGGCCGGCGCATCAGATCGGCGCGGCGCTTCAGCACTCGATATACCGAATCATGCAGCACCTTTTCTCTTCGGCTCGTCGTACCGGCGATCGAATCGACGAGCGTGGCGTCGCGGTTCCCCGGCATCTGCAACACACGGAAGTCGCGCGATTCGAGGCGCTTGCCGACGCTGACATCGTAGAGCGCCACTCTGTAGCCGTTGGCGATCGGGCGCGCCTGAACGATTGCCGCTACCCCGAGGCTGGAGAACAACGAGTAGTTGTAGTCCTGGCCGTTGGTCGGCGTCATGCCCCTCAACGTCTCTTCGTCGAGCACCAGCGGTGTCACTCGATCGCTGAAGTCCAGATCCCGCTGGATGATCGCGCGGACCGAATCGCCCGGCGTCGAGTCGACGGGCATGACGAGGACTTTGGGTGTCGTACCACTTGGATAGCTGAGGCCGAGTCTCACGCCAGGGCGCGGGGCCGGTGGGGTTGTCGTGGTGTCCTGCGCACACGCCCGTGTGCCGGTGATCGCGGCTGCAACGGCGATGAATGCAGCAACTGTTAGATAGCGTTGGTTCATCTGAGGAAACGGGGATCGAAGCTGAATACAACAGGAAGCGCGTCGTCGCGGAACCCGTCAGGCAAGGGGCCGAACTGGCGCGCGGCTTCCTCTACCGCGCCTTGTGCTTCCAGATCGAACGCATATGAACCGGAGCGTGTCACGAATGAAAGTCCAATAACGGAGCCATCACGGCGTATCACGAATCTAACATCAGCGCGCAAACCGGAGTTCGCGTCGGCCGGATTGAACCGAAGGGCGATCTGCCGCACGATGTTGTTGAGATACCCTGGGAAGGGGAATTCGATTCCTTCCGTTTGTACCGTTGCGACATCGCTGCCCTTGCCGCCGATCGGTCCGCCTCCCGCTCGCGGCGCGGGCGTGACGGGTTTTGCGACGTCGGGACGATCCACCGGTGTTGCTCGTGGCGGTGCCTTCTGCGGCGCGACTTTGGGAGCGGGGACCACCGATTGCTTTGGCTGCGCCGGGGGCGGCGGCGGTAAGGCAGGCGTCGGCGCGGTGCGGGGCTCGGGCTGCACGACACCGATAGCGCGTGGTCCCGGAGGCGCGGCGACAATATCGACCTTGTAGATCGGGGGCATCGACTCCGGCGGATTCTCGCGAAAGCCGATGAGCGCAAACGCGACGAGTGTCAGGTGCAGCGCGACGGACAATCCAATCGGGCCCTTGAGCGGTGCTCCGGCTCCATCTGACACTGCTATCGCTCCTGCTCCGGCTCCGCGACGAGTCCCACGTCGGAAACGCCGCTCGCGCGCATGACGGCGAGGACTCGTATCACCGAGCCGTACGGGACTCCCTGGTCGGCGCGGAGATAGACGCCGTCCTTGCCTCTCGCCGACGCGAGAGTCCTGAATGTCGTGCGGAACTCCGAGAAGGTCAGCACTGTCTCGTCGACGTGAATGCGCCCTGTTCGATCCACAGTCACGACCAGTCCGCTTTTTGGCTCGAGTGGACGCGCTTCCGCCTTCGGCAGCGAGACGTCCACACCGCCCTGCATGATCGGCGCGGTGATCATGAAGATCACCATCAGCAGCATCATGACGTCGATCAGGCTGACGACGTTGATCTCAGCGTTGAGCCCCATGCGCTGGCGTCGCCGCCTCATCTAGATACGGCCCTCGCGCACCATCAATGCAATCAGCTCGGAACCGAATCCATCGAGCTCTCCATCGAACCGGTTCAAACGATGGGCGAAGATGTTGTATCCGAACACCGCCGGAATCGCTACCGACAGCGCGGCAGCGGTGGCGATCAGCGCCTCCGCGATTCCCGGCGCGACAGCGCCGATGTTGCCGGAACCCTTGGTGGCGATTCCGATGAACGATTCAATGATGCCGAGCACCGTGCCCAGCAGCCCGATCAGCGGACTGACGGAGCCGATGGTGGCGAGCGTCGGCACGAAGCGTCCAAGCCGGTCTCGAACGGCGGCGCTTTCCGAGTCGAGGACAAGTCGAAGGGCCTCCACCTGCGACGCGCTCAGCCGCGCGCGCCGCTCGTTGGTCGGCGACAGCGCCGGAGTGGTTTCGGTGACGAATCTGATCGCCCGCGTCATCACCGCACGGTGTGGGCTCGGCGGAAGACGACGCGAGATTTCAGCTGCTTCGTCCAGCGTGTGCGCTCCCTCGAATTCCTCGATGAAATCGCGTCCGGCGGCTTCGGCGCGCCTGAATTCCACTGCCTTGGCCGCCATCAGCGCCCAGCTGACGAGCGACATTATAGCCAGCACGACGAGCACGAATTTGGTGGGGCCGGACGCATTCGCGACGAGCTCGGTCGGTGTGGAGGGAATAGCCGCGCCCACCTGGAGGAGCCACAGATCCATCACGCTTTTCCGGCCGCGCTATGGGACTCTGACCAGGCGAACGTCTCCGCCAGTCCCTCCTGAAGAGTGACTAGGGGTTGCCACCCGAGTACACGGTGTGCTTTGGCAACGTCGAGAAACGATTCCTGCTGTTCCCCGGGGCGTTTCGGAGCGAAGACGATTTCCGCGTTGCTGCCGACTGCCTTCTGCAGCATCTGCGCGAGGTCCACCACCGACGTTCCAACGCCCGTGCCGACATTGAACGAGCGCGCATCGACACGTTCAGCGGCCGGCAGTTTGGCGGTGGCACCGAGATACACCGCGCGCGCGACATCGCCGACGTATACATAGTCGCGTGTCTGAAGTCCGTCGCCGAAGATCGTCAGTGGTTTGCCGTCCAGAATGCGGTTGCAGAAGATAGCTACTACTCCCGCCTCGCCGTGTGGATCCTGTCGCGGCCCGTAGACGTTGCCGAACCTCAGGGCCGCATGGTCGATCCCGTGAATCCGGCCGTAGTACGCCAGGTAGTACTCCGCCGCCAGCTTCGAGATCGCGTATGGCGACTCCGGGTCTTTGGCAACGTTCTCGACGTTGGGAGGAGTATTGAAGTCTCCGTAGATCGCACCGCCCGTCGAGGTGAAAGCGACGCGCGTCTGTCGGCCGCTCGTTCTCACCGCCTCGAGGAGATTGAGAGTGCCGAGGATGTTGGTCGATGCATCGAACACCGGGTCGGCAACACTGCGTCTCACGTCGATTTGCGCGGCGAGATGAACGAGCACATCCCACTCCCCGTCGCTGACGATGCCTGCCGCATCGCCGGACGTGACGCTCACCTGGTGCAGCTTCGCCGCGATAGGTGCATTGGCCGATTTTCCGGTGGAAAGGTCGTCGATGATCTCGACCTCGTATCCCTTGGTGATGAATAGATCGGCAACGTGCGAGCCGATAAAGCCAGCACCACCGGTGATGAGCGCGCGACGGGTCACAGATTACGGTTGGAGTGGGCGATCATGATCACGATCGCCCATAATTTAATCCCCAGCTACTCGCTGGGCATCAGCAATTTGTCGTGCGTTAAGGAGCACGAGCGCTCAGACGCGCCGTCATTCCAGTGCGAATGGTGGGTTGCTCATGATCGACGACTATCGCAGTTACCGCATAGGGGCTGACGCGGACGACCTCGACCACGGCGGCCGGGACAGGCGGGGCGGGGTGGCGGGGATCGACGGTGTCGTCGATCAGCGTGAACTGGTCACCGACCCGGGCGCCGTTGGACGTCGCGGCGCTCAGCACTACGTAACTCTGCATCGATGGAAGTACAGGGTCGCCGAGGATGTAGACGACTTTCTCCGCTGATCCGAGCGCGACGGCGGATGGCATTCCCACGACAGCGTTCGAGGCTTCCAGTGGAACGATTGCCTGATCGAGGTGCATTGTCCCGAACTGCTTGACGATACGGGCAAGTGCGGGCTGGCCGGCGTTAACCGACTCGATGCGAAGTATTCCTGTCGGAATCAGTATCTGAACGGTCTCGTCGATCACCGGTCCGGCGCGGTAGGACATCAGCTCGGCTCCGACGCGTCCCGCACTTCCCGCCGGCAGATCGACGAAGATCCGGTCCTTGAGCTGAAAGGTACGCTCCCCGGCGGGAGCCTTGATTCCCGGCCGGTCGTACGCTGCGGCCAGCCGTCCAGCACCAGCCGGTCCTCCGATTCGATCCGCGAACGGCGCCGCTTCGATCTCGCCGCGCGAAACACCCGATCCATTCTCGCGGCCGATCACGGCGCCCGCGGAGCGGATGCTGCCGGTCATCGGCATCGTCGAAAACACAGTTCGATCGGAGACAGGGGCCGGCTTCGTGGTGATGCGTGCCAGCACGTCTGGCCGGACTTCGGATGCAGGTATCAGAATGGTCTCGCCAGGATATATCCAGTGCGGATTCTCCACGACTTCAGGATTGCGGCGGAATATCTCGGGCCAGCGAAACGGGTCTTTGAGGTAGGAGTTCGCGATGTCCCACAGCGTGTCACCCTTTTTCACGACGTGACTGACTTCGTTCGGAGCGGGCGCGGGGGCAACAGTCAGTGTAGGTGCGGGGCGCGGCGTCTGCGCTCGTGCGGGGGAGAGCGCGGCGAGCAGGCTCACAGAGCCAGCAAGTAACCGCAAGCCTCGCCCGCTGTTGCGTGCGCGCAAAAAACCGAAGTGAGAACGGTGCATCGTATCGCTCCGCGAAGATCGATTCCGGCAAAGACCGTGAGCCTTCACCGCGACGACGCGAGATGCGCCGCACGAGCGTGTTATTCGCCGCTAACTAGACGGATTGGCTCTCCCACTGGTAAAAAGAAAGAGGCGCAGAAACGAACAGCGAGATCCAGAGGCGCAGAAACAGATCAAAGACGCGCCGAATACCGGAGGAGTACATGGCATCGATTTACTCGGCACAAAGACCGTTTACGTACAATCCGTGTCTTATCCTTGCAGTTTTTTTCGCTTCGATTTTTGCTGCGCCTCTCCGTACTTTCTGCGCCTCACGGTTTGTTTCTGCGTCTCGTGGTATTCAGAAGGGCAGGTCGTCGTCCTGATCTTCGAGCGCCGTCGGGAAATCGTCGAAGCTGTTCTCGCCCGGTGAGGCAGCAGCGCGTCCAGCAGAGCGGGCCGGAGCGCGAGACCGCGCACCATCGGAGTCACCATCGAAATCGCCCCCCCGGCCACCGCCGCCGAGCAGCATGATCTCACGCACCTTGATCTCGGTGGTGTACCGGGTCTGGCCTTCCTTGTCCTTCCACTGGCTGTATTCGATCGAACCCTCGACGTAAACCCGCTCGCCCTTTTTGCAATACTTCTCGACGATGTCGGCCAGACCCATACCGCCGGACTTCCCGTTCCAGGCGACGCAACGATGCCACTCGGTCTTCTCCTGCTTGTCGCCACCCGCACCGCTCCACGACCGGCTCGTCGCCAGCGAGAAGGTTGCAACCTTGCTGCCGCCCGTAGTCGTGCGAACCTCGGGCTCGTTACCCAGGTTACCAATCAACATCACCTTGTTAACGCTCCGACTCACATTGCCTCCCGGCGAGGGTTCTTGCGCTCGCCATCAAATGTAAACGCATCCTTCGACGCCACCGCACGTTTCCAATACGCGAATGATCAATGCGCCTCTGCCCGCAGAACCAGTGCGTCCTCCGCGGGGTTCTGGTAGTATCGCTTCCTCCTCGAGATTTCCTTGAAGGCGCGCGAGGCATAGAGCGCGCGGGCTGCGGCATTCGATTCTCTCACCTCGAGGAAAAACTTGCTCGCGCCCCGCCTCCTCGCCTCATCCATGGCCGCGTCGAGAACGCGTCCCCCCAGCCCGGACCGCTGACGCATCGGGGACACCGCGATGTTGAGAACCTCGGCTTCGTCGGCAATGCAGCTCACGACGGCATATCCCGCCACCTCGTCTCGCTGATCGGCGACGACCAGAAAGATAGCGTGCGTCAGTGCCAGCACCGCGGTGAACTCGCGTTTCGACCATGGATCACTGAACGTCAGACGCTCGATCGCCGCGATTGCCGCAACGTCTGCCGGATTGGCGGGACGAATCACAGCGCTGCTTTCCACCGCATCGCGCGCAACCGCGCCGGCCGATTCCGTTTTCATCCGGAGGGCGTGAGCGCGCGTCCATGCTGCGCCTCCCACTTGACCTGAGCTTCCGCCAGCCTTCCGTATGACGGCTGCCATGTATCGAGATCGCACGGCCCTGAGTCAATGATCCAGTCGAGCATTCTCGCCACGCCGCGCGCGTGGGGATGCAGTGTATGTCTCGCGGCGGGACCAGCGAGCACGGCATTCATTCGCTCTGCTTCATGCGTTGCCTCGTCCTCGGAAAGAAGCGAGGGCTGGCCAAGCGGACGAATCACCTCGTCAGGCCCGACCTCGACCGCCAGCGCGAAGACCTGCCCTCGCATTGCCGTCGCTATCGAGAGATATCGGCCTTGCGAGGGCATTTCCGGCGCACCAGCAATCGTGAGCAACAGCGATGGAGCGGCATAGAGCGGAATGCCGGCGCCGCATGCCAAACCCTTCGCAACGGACGCAGCCACCCGCAGGCTGGTGAAGCCTCCCGGCCCACTCCCGCACACAATCCGCGCGAGATCACGCACACCGATTCCGCAATCGCCAAGACACTCTGCGATAGCGGGAAGCATCATCTCCGTACGGCCGCCTTTCCCAGGGATTCCAAAATCCGCAAGGGTCCGCTCAGCGATGACAACGGGGCCGCGTAACAATGCCACGCTACCCGCGTAGGTCGATCCTTCGAGAGCGATCGTATAGTCCGCGATCACCCGGCCAGTACCACTCGCCGCGAGGGATCGCCTGCGACGTACTCGAGATCGATGTGCAGGTGATCGGACGGCAATGCCGATCCTGCCCTCTCTGGCCACTCCACGATCACGAGCGCCTGCTCGGCCAGAATGTCGTCCCAGCCGATATTCGTGAGATCGTTTTCGCCTGAAAGTCGGTAGAGGTCGACGTGGAACACCGGAGATTTTTTCGCTTCGTACCGGTGCACCAGCGCGTATGTCGGGCTCGTCACGTCGTCGACGACTTCGTATCCGCGGCAAATCGCCTGAGCGAGTGTCGTTTTTCCGGCGCCGAGCTCTCCCGATAGCGATATCAACAGGGGGGCAGCGGCGGAGCGTCCGAGAGATTCCCCCCAACCGCGAAGCTCGGGCTCATTCAGCGTCAACCTGCCGCGTTCTGCGAGCGGCGGAACTACGTGCCGTAGCGCCGGCATCAGCGTTCCGCTCGTATTCCGGCGAGTGCTCCGCGCGGGCGCGACCGGTTTCCGTCGGTTTTTGCCTTGATCTCGAACAACTGATCACGCAGCCGCGCAGCCGCTTCGAAGTCGAGAGCGGCTGCGGCTTCCTTCATTTCCTTCTCGAGGGACGCAATCAATTCCGCTGGGTCGGTACCATTGTACCGTGGCCGCGCCTCCGCGACGCGTCGGGTGCGGTCTTCCTCGCGAGCCTCCCTGGCTTCGCGCGAATCAGCGATGCGAGTGATGAAACGCACCTGCTCGGTGCTCTTGATGACCGTTTCGGGAGTTATGCCGTGCTCGATGTTGTGCGCCCGCTGAGTCTCGCGGCGGCGCTTTGTTTCTTCCATGGCGCGCTCCATCGAGCCCGTGATCCTGTCGGCGTAGAAGATCGCGCGCCCGTTCACATTTCGCGCAGCGCGCCCGACTGTCTGAATGAGCGACCTGTCGCTTCTGAGAAACCCTTCCTGATCGGCGTCGAGAATCGCCACCAGTGATACTTCGGGAAGGTCGAGACCTTCACGAAGCAGATTGATCCCGATCAGCACGTCGAACTCGCCGAGCCGCAGTCCGCGCACGATCTCCATCCGCTCGATGGCGTCGATGTCGGAGTGCATGTAGCGCACGCGCACTCCCATCTGCTGGAGATAGTCCGTAAGATCCTCGGACATCCGCTTCGTGAGAGTCGTCACAAGCACCCGTTCGCCTTTCTGTTCGCGGATTCGAATCTCGTTCAGCAGGTCATCCACCTGGCCGCGCACCGGTCGGATATCGATTTCGGGATCTACCAGCCCTGTCGGCCGGATGATCTGCTCCACCACGACTCCTTCCGACAAGCGAAGCTCGATCTCACCCGGCGTGGCGGAGACGTTGATGGCACGCGGAGTGAGCGACAGAAACTCGTCGAACATGAGCGGACGATTATCCAGCGCACTCGGGAGACGAAACCCGTAGTCCACCAGAGTGAGCTTTCGTGCGCGATCGCCGTTGAACATCCCGCCGACCTGAGGGAGCGTAACGTGCGATTCGTCGACCACGACGAGGAAATCCTCCGGGAAGTAATCGAACAGGCACGCCGGACGCTCGCCCGCCGCCCGTCCCGAGAGGTGACGCGAATAGTTCTCGATTCCCGCGCAGGTTCCAATTTCGAGCATCATCTCGATGTCGAAGTTGGTGCGCGATTCCAGCCGTTGCGCCTCCAGCAGCTTGCCCGTCGCGCGCAGCTCCGTCAGGCGTTCCGCCAGCTCCGCGCGGATGAGCTCGATCGCGCGCTGGATAGTTGGCCTCGACGTGACGAAGTGCTTCGCTGGATAGATGGCCGCCTTCGCCAGATCGGCAATCACCCCGCCGGTCAACGGATCGATCTTCGAGATCTTCTCGATCTCGTCTCCCCACATCTCGACCCTCACACCCTGCTCTTCGTACGCGGGCAGGATCTCGACGGTATCGCCTCGCACGCGAAAAGTCGCCCGCTCGAACATGACGTCGTTGCGCGAATACTGAATCTTCACCAGCGACCTCAGAATGTCGTCGCGCGGAATGCGCTGGCCGCGCGTCAGCGTAACCATCTGCTCGCGGTAACTCCGCGGATCGCCAAGGCCGTAGATTGCGGAGACCGTGGCGACAATGATCACGTCTTCTCGTTCCATCAGACTCGACGTGGCTCTCAGCCTCAGCCGGTCGATGTCCTCATTGATCGACGCGTCCTTCTCTATGTAGGTGTCGGTGGTGGGGACGTACGCTTCGGGCTGATAGTAGTCGTAATAGGAAATGAAGTATTCGACGGCGTTGTTCGGGAAAAAACCCTTGATCTCGCCGTAGAGCTGGGCGGCCAATGTCTTGTTGTGCGACAGGACGAGGGTCGGCATCCCGAAATTCCGGATGACGTTGGCGATCGTCATGGTCTTGCCGGAACCGGTGACGCCGAGGAGGGTCTGGAACCGGTCGCCGCGCTCTAGTCCGTGAGTCAGCTCGGCTATGGCGCGCGGCTGGTCGCCCGCTGGTTTAAAGGGCGCCTGGAGATTGAAATCGGCTTTTGGCACCCCGTAATATAATCAATTGTCGGGGTTTCTTCGGGAGGGCTTCCTGCATACTCCAGCTTAGTTGTCGCTCGCCAGCCTTTCCTTCCGTGTCACCTCGGTCACGCCCTTCACCCTTCGCGCTGCCTTGAGGACCTTCTGCAGGTGCGCGAGGTTTTCCACCTCGACGGCTAGCGCGCCCGTGACGTGGCCATCGGCAGAGGCAAGCTCGAACGACCGAATGTCCGTGTCGGTGGCGGCCACTGCGGCTGCAAGATCGGCGTATAGACCGCGTCGGTCGGTGGCGTCCAGCACCAGGCGCACCATGAACCGCTCGCCTTCGAGTTCCTTCCAGTCGATGTCGAGGCGCCGCTCAGGCTCGAGGTCGAGCATCAGAAGATTGGGGCAATCGGCGCGATGGATGCTGACGCCGCGGCCGCGCGTGACGTAGCCCACGACGACGTCTCCTGGAACCGGCTGGCAGCACTGTGCGTAGCGCACCATCAGGCCATCGACACCCTGAATTCGAACGCCCTTCGGACTGCCTCGCACCTTGTCGACGAGCCAGTCGAACGGCCCTGTCTTGACCGGTGGCGGAGTTGCTTCGTTCTCCGGGAAGAGATGCTTCAGCACCTGCATCACGCCGACATCGCCCTGACCGATCGACGCGATGAGATGGTTGACGTCGTTCAAGCCGAGGGCTTCGGCGGCGACCAGTAGCTGTGCATCCTCCAGCTTTCCCAGTCGCCGCCGCTTGACCTCGCGACTGAGTATCTCCCTGCCGAGCTTCGCAGAAGTGGTCTGCTCTTCGATGCGCAGCCGCTGGCGGATCTTGTGCCGCGCGCGCCCGGTGCGCACATGCGACAGCCAGTCCCTGGTGGGCCGGGCGGTCGTGGAGGTGACAATCTCGACGGTGTCAGAGTTCTTCAACTCGCGGGCAAGCGTGGCCTGCCGGCCGTTGATTCGCGCACCGCACGTGTGCAACCCCACTTCCGTATGGACAGCAAAGGCGAAGTCGATCGGCGTCGCGCCCTTCGGCAGCTGAATCACGTCACCGGTCGGAGTGAAGACGAAGATCTCGTCCTGGTACAGATCGAGCTTCAGGAACTCGAGGAACTCGTCGGGAGTCTTGGCGTCGAGCTGAAGCTCCAGCACCTGCCGGAACCAGTGCAGCGCGCGATCGAGCTCGTCGGCGCTTCGCGCCTGCTCCTTGAATCGCCAGTGCGCCGCAATTCCGTACTCGGCGGTGCGGTGCATCTCACGCGTGCGTATCTGGATCTCGAACAGCTGCTTGGCGGGGCCGAAGATCGTTGTATGCAGCGACTGGTAGCCATTCGATTTCGGCTGTCCGACGTAGTCCTTGATCCTCTCCTGCAATGGCGTGTACCGCTCGTGAATTACGCCGAGAGCGTGATAGCAGTCGGGGACGGTGTCGACGAGGACTCTGATCGCCATCAGATCATATATCTCCTCGTACGGCTTGTCCCACTTCGTCATCTTTTTGTAGATCGACCAGAGATGTTTGGGGCGCCCCGTCACTTCGACGTTGTTGATTCCCGAGCCGTCGAGGAGCTCCTGTAACGGTGTGCTGAGCGAAGAGACAGTTTCCTCCCGCTCACCGCGGCGCTGCGATACGAGCTTAGCCAGCGATTTGTATTCCGAAGTCTCGAGATGTTTAAAGGCGAGATCCTCGAGCTCCCACCGCATTCGCGCCATTCCGAACCGATGCGCGAGGGGCGCATACAGGTCGCGCGTTTCCTGCGCGATTCTCCGTTTCTTCTCCGCCGGCAGGTGCTCGAGGGTGCGCATGTTGTGCAGCCGGTCGGCGAGCTTGATCAGGATCACGCGGGCGTCACGCGCGATGGACAGCAGCAGCTTGCGGTAGTTCTCTACCTGTCGCTCCTGCGAGGAGTTGAGCGGCAGGTGTCCGATCTTCGTCAGACCATCGACGATCTCCGCGATCTCCTTGCCGAACTCCGCCTCGATGTCGGCGACGGTGAGCGACGTGTCCTCAACCACATCGTGAATCAATCCGGACGCGACGGTGACCGTATCGAGGTGCAGCCCGGCGAGGATCTTCGCGACTTCCACGCAATGGGAAACGAAATTCTCGCCGGAAAGCCGCTTCTGGCCGACGTGGGCCCGCTCGCTGTAGCGATACGCGCGCACGAGCAGCTCCTGGTCGAGCCGCTCCGGGAGTGGCTCGCCATTGTCGTTCCATCCGGGAATTACAGCGAGCGATTCAACAGCAGTCACAACAGGCCTGCCTCCGCGAAGCTCAGATAGCGTCCTCTTCCAATTATAATGTGATCCTGCACGGGTATGTCGAGTACCCGCCCTGCCTGCACCAGCTGCTCGGTGGTGATACGGTCGTCGGGCGACGGCGTTGGATCGCCGCTCGGATGATTGTGAATGAGGATGATCGCCGCCGCATTCTCGGCGATGGCTTCCCGGAATACTTCGCGCGGATGTACGAGCGACGAGTTGAGAAGCCCGCGCGTTACGGTGATGTCGCGCTCGAGGCGGTGCTGCGAATCGAGCACCGCGACGTGAAACTCCTCCACTGGCAGGTCCTGCAGGCGCTGGCCGAAAATCTCGTGAACGTCGCGCGGGCCGCGCACCGGAATGCCGTCCTCTCGCTCTTCGGCCGCCATTCTTCGGCCGAGCTCGAGCGCCGCGTGAATGGCGACTGCCCTTGCATTTCCCACCCCGGTGAGGGCGGTGAGAGCGGCCACTGGTTGTGCGGAGAGACGCCTCAATGAACCGCGGCATCTCGCGAGTATCTCGTGTCCGATGCCCGTCGCAGGATTTCCTTCAGATCCGCTTCCAAGCAGGATCGCTAGCAGCTCAGCGGAGCTGAGGGCGCGGGCGCCGTGCGACTTCAGGCGCTCGCGGGGACGCTCGCTGGTGGGAAGTTCACGAATAGCTGATGACATACGTACTCCGCTCGATTCGGATACGGATGTGTAGCCACCGGGAGGAGGTCAGCACGCACCCTCATGCTGCCCCCGCCATCAGGTTGTGGCCATTGTGCGGGGCTAGGCAGTAACTCCGTGGCACTTCTTGAATTTCTTGCCCGATCCGCACGGACACGGATCGTTCCGGCCGACGTTGCTCCAGTCGGCACTTCCAGTGGCAGCCGGTACGGCGCTCAGCGACCGCACTCTCCCCGCACCGGTCACGACGGGTGCCGGTCTCGCCGCCACCTTCCTTGTCGGCGGCTCGGCGGGCCCGATGTCGAGCGTCGCGTCTTGCGCGTCCCCGTTGGCACCGTCGTCGTCGACCTCGACATCCTCCAGAACACCCAGCGCATTGTAGCGTTTCGTCGGACCCTTCGGGCCACCGCTGCCCCGCCCCGAACCAGCGCCCCGCGAGCCGTTACCCTCTTCTTCGTTCGACTCGAACGAAGGCGGCTCGAAACTGATCTGCGCGCGAAGAAACCGCTCGGTAAACGTGTGGTAGATGTCGTTCATCAAGTCGACGAACATCGTGTAGGCTTCGTGCTTGTACTCGATGAGCGGATCCTTCTGCCCCCACGACCGGTAGTGAATCGCGTTCCGCAGCTGGTCGAGATCGTAGAGGTGATCCTTCCACTTTTCGTCGAGAACGTTTAGCATCACCAGCGACAAAAGCTGCCCCGCGAACTCGCCAAGGCTGCCGAGTTTCTCATCGAACGCACGCCTGGCAGCGTCGACTGCATCCTGTTGTGCATCCACCAGCGACGCGGGATGCTCGACATCCTCCTCGAATGACGGCACACTCAGCAGATAGTGCATCAGCAGGTCCTGCCGGAGCAGTCCGATATCCCACTCCTCGACCGTATCGAAGACCGCCAGGGTGTTCTCCACGCGTCGTGAGACGCCCTTCTCGAGCATTTTCTGCGCTTCGCCGCGCAGCTCCTCTCCACCGTCGAGCGCGAACGAGCGCAGAGAGTAGATCACCTCGCGCTGCTGGTTCATCACGTCGTCGTACTCCAGCAGCCTCTTTCGCGACTGAAAGTTCTGCAGCTCGACGCGTTTTTGTGCCTGTTCGATGGAGCGCGTGATGAGCGGATGAGTCAGCATCTCGCCTTCCTCCGCCCCCATTCGATCCATCAGCTTGGCGATCCGGTCGCTGCCGAACAGCCGCATCAGATCGTCCTCGAGCGACAGGAAGAATTGCGACGATCCGGGATCACCCTGTCGTCCCGCGCGCCCGCGAAGCTGACGGTCGATACGCCTCGACTCGTGACGTTCGGAGCCGATGATATGCAGCCCTCCGCACTCCTCCACCGCCACCGGCTGATTCTCGGCGTCCTTGACGACTGACGGCTGCGACACCGTCACTCCCTCGCCGAGTTTGATGTCCGTTCCGCGGCCCGCCATGTTCGTCGCGATTGTGACGGCGCCTGGCTGCCCTGCATTTGCGACGATCTCCGCCTCGCGCTGGTGATACTTGGCGTTGAGGACGTTGTGAACGATGCCTGCGCGCTTGAACATGCGCGACAAGGTTTCCGACACGTCGACGCTCACTGTGCCGACGAGCACGGGATAGCCCAGCTTGTGAAGCCGCTCCGTTTCCTCGAGCATCGCGTTGTACTTTTCGCGGCGCGTCTTGTAAACGAGGTCGTGCCGGTCGTCGCGGATGACATCGCGGTTCGTCGGAATCACGGACACGCCGAGACCGTAGATCTCGTGGAACTCCGTCTCTTCGGTCTCCGCGGTACCGGTCATTCCGGCAAGCTTCGAATACATGCGGAAGTAGTTCTGGATCGTGATCGTCGCCATCGTCTGCGTTTCGCCCTTCACCTGAACGCCTTCCTTCGCTTCCACCGCCTGGTGCAGACCCTCCGACCAGCGGCGGCCGGGCATCGTGCGTCCCGTGAACTCGTCGACGATCAGCACCTGCCCGTCCTGCACCACATAGTTCACGTCGATCTCGTACAGCGCGTGCGCCCGCAGCAGCTGATGCACGATGTTGAGCGTTTCGCTCTTCTCCGCGTACTCGCGGTTAATCTGCGCGCGGGCGGCCAGTCGCTCTTCGGCCGTCATGTCCTCGTCGCGATCTATCCGGTGCACTTCCTGTGAGATATCCGGCAGCACGAACGCGTCATGGTCCTGCGGCGACAGGAAATCCACACCGCGGTCCGTGAGGTGCACCGTGTGTCCCTTTTCGTCGAGGACATAGAGAAGGTCTTCCTCTATGTCGCGGAACTGCTGCTTCGACGCCGGCAGTTTTCTATCGGCGAGGTGCTGCAGCTCCATCTTCTGCACGGTCTGCTTGACGCCTGTCTCCTGGAGAGTTTTCAGCAGCCGCTTGTTCTTCGGAGAGCCCAGCCGCGCCTGGAAGAGTTTCATTGCAGCCGTGTCGCCGTCACCATTCTCCAGCGCGCGCTCACCCTCCGCGACCAGCGTATTGGCGAGATCGCTCTGTCGCTTGACGAGGCGGGACACTGCGGCGTTGTGCATCGCGTACTCTGCATCGGATTCGTTTCCGACCGGGCCCGAGATGATGAGCGGCGTCCGCGCCTCGTCGATCAATACCGAGTCAACTTCGTCGACGATGGCGTACACGTGGCCGCGCTGCACCCGCTGGTCGTTCGACACGACCATGTTGTCACGCAGGTAGTCGAAGCCGAACTCGTTGTTCGTGCCGTACGTGATGTCGCACTCGTACGCCTCGCGCCGCTGAACCGTACCGGGCTCGGTGTCGTCGATGCATCCGACGGTCAGTCCGAGATAGCGATAGACGTGTCCCATCCACTCCGAATCGCGCCGGGCAAGGTACGAGTTCACCGTGATGAGATGGGCTCCCTTTCCCGGAAGCGCATTGAGATAGAGCGGCAGCGTTGCGACGAGAGTTTTTCCTTCACCCGTTGCCATCTCGGAGATGCGCCCCAGGTGCAGCTGAATGCCGCCCATCAGCTGCACGTCGTACGGAATCATGTTCCACCGCTGGTCCTGGCCGGTGTAATGAACCGTCGTGTCGATCAGTCGGCGGCAGGCCTCACGCACCGTCGCGAAAGCTTCAGGCAGAAGCTCTTCGAGTACCTCGGCCGTGGCCGCACGAAGCTCACCCTCGACTCCGCCACGCCCATCCGCGCCGCCCAGCTCGAGGTCGATGCGCTCACGCTCGACCGCGTCGGCTGTTCCTTTTTTCTCTTCCTTCAGGGCGGCGATGCGTGCCTCGAGCTCTCCGACCGCTTCCCGGATCTGCTCGCGAAACTTCGCAGTCTGCGCCAGCAGCTCTTGCTCACTGACTCCGTGAATTCTCTCGTACTCGGCGTTGATTGTATCCACGATCGGCTGCACACGCTTGCGCTCGCGCTCGTGCCGCGTACCGAACACCCCCGCCAGCATCCCCTTTAGCATTTCCTTTCCCTCGGTCCCCGACGGCGCATGTCAGTGCAGAAAGTCGGCATCCGCTACGCCCTGTATAGTTTCGCGGCGGAGATGTACTCCTCCACTGAATCGACAACGAACCCCCTGATCGGCCGCCCGGAACGAGCCCGGGATCGAATCTCGGAGGATGACACGTCGAGCCTTCGGGTAGTAACCATCGCCATCCCGCCGGCAACACTGCTTGCCTGCCCTCCCGCCGGCGCGCCGGTGACTCCCGCACGGCATAGAACCGCAATGCGCGCGAGCTCCCGTATGCGAGCCGGGTTCTTCCATTTCGGGAATCCTTCGAGCGCATCCAAGCCAAGCAGCAGCACCAGCTCCGATCCGGGATGCCGCGCGCTCAGCGCCTCCAGCGTGTCCACCGTGTAAGATAACCCGCCTCGCTCGATTTCCATGGCGCTCACCTCGAATCGTGGGTCGCGTCCGAACGTTTGCTCCACCATGTCGAGACGCTGCGCCGGAGTCGGCCCGCGGACGTCGCCTTTGAGTGGCTGCGTCCCGGCAGGGACGATCATGAGTCGGTCGAGCTCGAGGGCCTCAAACGCGTCAACCGCTATCAGAAGATGCCCGATGTGCGGTGGATTGAACGAGCCGCCGAGGACTCCGATCCGCAACGCCTATGGAGTCGCGGCCGTCACCGGCGCGCCACACGCGCTTCTCACATCGCGGTCTGCCGGATACGCCTTCCGCATGGCGTCGCACAGGTCGCGCGCGTCATCCTTGTAGCTGATTGCCTGATAGGCCTCGTGCAGCCGGAGGTACGCGTCGCGCGTGCGCCGGGCCGCCGGATGAAGGCGAATCACATCCTTGAAATAGATGATCGCCGAGTCGTACGCCTTCCGCCTCAGGTAGTGATGGCCCGTCTCGTAATCCTTCATCGCGAACCACTCATCCAGCTCCGCCAGCTGCGCATTCACCTGGGGAAGAAGCGGTGACGCGGCGTAGAGTCCCTGAAACGTCTGAAGCTGAGTTATCGCGTTTTCCCCATACTCGGCGTCGAGGTTTGGTTTCCGCCACATCTTCTTGTACGCCATTCCGGACGCGAAAAGGGCGTCGTCGGCGAGCGTGTCCTGAGGATTGAGCTCGTACACACGGCTGAACGACTTCGCGGCGAGAAGATTGTCGCCGTGTTTTTCCTGCGATTTCGCCAGGTAGTAGTGGGCCATCGGGGCTCGCGGATCCCTCGCGGGCAGTTCCGTCGTCAGACGCTCGAATGCCTTCACCGCATTTTCCCACCGGCGCGCGTTGTACTCCACCATCGCTCCCTTCAGCAGATCGTCGGTGGTAGCGAACGTGGCGGGATTGAACACCGGTCTGCACCCCGCGAGTACGAGTAGTGCCGCGGCGACGCTGAGCCTTGCCTTCATGCGTATTCTCCTACCCTCACGGAGGCAGGGTGTTCAACGCCGGCACGGCCGATGGAGTAATAGCTGAATCCCAACTCTCGCATCTTTTCGGGATCGTACAGATTCCGCCCGTCGATCAATACCGGGCGGCGTAGAAACTCCTTGACGCGCGTGAAGTCGGGATGGCGGTATTCGTTCCAGTCTGTCACCACCACCAGCGCGTCGGCGCCGGCGATGGCGTCGTAGTTGGTTTCGGCGTACGTGATCCTGTCGCCCAGCTTGTGCTTAGCCTCGTGCATCGCCGCAGGGTCGTGCGCCACAACCGTCGCACCCGCCGCCAGCAGATCCTCTATGAGAGTCAATGACGGCGCGTCGCGCATGTCATCGGTCTGTGGCTTGAATGCCAGACCCCAGATCGCGATCTGCATTCCCGTAAGGTCGTCGCCGACTGCTTCCCTGAGTTTCTCGCCGAGGCGCTGCTTCTGCGCCGCGTTGACCTCCTCTACCGCGCCGAGAACCTTCATCTCCAATCCGATGCCGGCGGCGGTCCTGACGAGCGCCTTCACGTCTTTCGGAAAGCACGACCCACCGTAACCGGGGCCCGGAAAGAGGAACGACGGGCCGATGCGCGAGTCGCTGCCGATTCCCCGCCGCACCATGTCGACGTTCGCTCCAACCTTCTCGCAAAGGTTGGCCACCTCATTCATGAACGAGATGCGGGTGGCAAGCATCCCGTTGGCGGCATACTTGGTCATCTCGGCCGAAGCGATGTCCATGAAGATGACCGGATTGCCAGTGCGGACGAAGGGCGCGTAGATCTCCGCCATCACCTCTCTGGCGTAGTCGCTGTCCACTCCCAGCACGACTCTGTCGGGCTTCATGAAGTCGTCGACGGCAGCCCCTTCCTTCAGAAACTCGGGGTTGCTGCACATATGGAACGGAAACGCGGCAGCCCTGCCGATTTCGGCGGCGACCTTGCCCGCTGTTCCCACCGGCACGGTCGACTTCGTGACGATCACCATTTCGCGTGACATGTGCTTCCCCACCTGCCGCGCGACGGCGAGCACGTGCTGAAGGTCCGCCGAGCCGTCTTCGTCAGGAGGCGTGCCGACCGCAACGAACAACACGTCGGCTGACGCGATGGCGGACGGAATGTCGGTTGTGAAAACAAGTCGGCCGTCCTGCTGGTTGCGCTCGACGAGGCTTTCCAGTCCCGGCTCATAGATGGGCAGGACGTTTCGCTTCAAGCCCTCGATCTTCGACTCGACAACGTCGGCGCAGACTACGTCGTTGCCTGTTTCGGCCAGACACGCGCCTACGACGAGCCCGACATACCCGGTGCCAATTACAGAAATATTCATTGTGTTTGGGTTTAGGCGATCGCGAGTCCGGACCGCGCCGTACCGGGCGCGGTAACCATCTCCCGCCGGCTCAGTCCGGCCGTCGCGTTTCTGGTATCGACAACTGTGGCAGCGATGTCCACTATCCGCTGGTAGTCAACGCCCGAATGATCGGTGATGATGACGACCGCGTCGGCGCCGCGGAGCTCGGAATTTGTCAGCTCCACGCTTTTTCTCTCGCGTCCATCGTCGACGAACGACGGCACGAACGGATCGTGATAGAACACATCCGCGCTCTGTTCTTCCAGCAGTCTGATAACGTCGAGCGCCGGACTTTCGCGCATGTCGTCGATGTCTTTCTTGTAGGCGACACCGATTACCAGCACGCGACTGCCGTTCACCGGCTTGCGGCGCATGTTCAGCGAGTGAGCGACGCGCTCGACGACCAGCGCCGGCATCTCGCTGTTGATCTCGCTCGCGAGGTCGATGAAACGCGTCTTGTAGTTGAGCGTGCGCATCTTCCACGCGAGATAGTGGGGATCGAGCGGAATGCAATGTCCGCCGATCCCCGGGCCAGGCGTGAATTTCATGAAACCGAATGGCTTGGTGGCCGCGGCGTCGATGACTTCCCAGACATTGACTCCCAGCTTGTCGCACACGATCTGCATTTCATTCACGAGACCGATGTTCACTGAGCGGAATGTGTTCTCCAGGAGTTTCACGAGCTCCGCCGTCTCCGTGCTCGACACGGGGACGATCCGTTCGAGGCACGACGCGTAGAGCGCCGTCGCAACCTCGGTGCAGGTCGGAGTGATGCCACCGACGACCTTCGGAGTGTTCTTCGTGTTCCAGACGGCGTTGCCGGGATCGACTCGCTCGGGGCTGAATGCGAGGAAAACGTCCTCGCCCACTGTGAGTCCCGCGGCTTCGAGCTTGGGTTGCATCAACTCGCGCGTCGTCCCGGGATACGTCGTGCTCTCGAGAACGATCAGCAGGCCGGGATGGCAGTTGCGGGCGATCGCGTCTGCGGCCGCGATCACGTAAGTCATATCCGGATCGCGCGTTTTCGCGAGCGGCGTAGGCACCGCGATCAGAATCGCATCGAGCTCCTGAAGCCTTCCTTCCTGTGTCGTCGCCTCGAACCGGGACGCCGTCACCTGTTCAGCAACGTCCGCATCGGGCACATCCTGAATGTGGGACGACCCCGACATCAGGCGGTTGACTACGCGCTCGCTGACGTCGTAGCCGATGACGTGAAATCCCGCGCGCGCAAACTCCAGGGCCAGTGGCAGCCCGACATAGCCGAGGCCCACGACCCCGATGCAGGCAGACCTGTTCTCCAGCTTGGCTAGCAGCTGGCTCTTCATCGAAGGCGTGCCGGCCTCAGCTTCCATAGAACCCTCGCACCGAATCGATCACTTCATCGAGCTGCTCGCGTCTCAACTCGGGATACACCGGCAGCGATATGACTTCCGCAGCCGCCCGCTCGCTTTCGGGGAAATCTCCCGCCGAATGGCCGAGGTATGCAAAGCAAGGCTGAAGGTGAAGCGGCAGTGGGTAGTAGATCGAGTTGCCGATGCCCTTCTCCTTCAGATGTGCCTGAAGCTGATCGCGGCGCTCGACGCGAAGCGTGTACTGGTTGTAGATGGAGACGTTCGCCGGATCGATCGGAGGAGTTCGAATCTCGGACACGTCGGCAAATGCGGCGTCGTAGTATTCGGCGTGAGCCCGCCTTGCTGCGCTCCACGATTCGAGGTACGGCAGTTTGGCATGCAGCACAGCTGCCTGAAGCGCGTCGAGGCGGCTGTTGTAGCCGACCTCTTCGTGGAAGTAAGTCTTCATTCCGCCGTGAACGCGAAGACGGCGCAGTCGCGCAGCGAGCTCGTCGTCCTGCGTCACCATCATTCCCCCGTCGCCATATCCTCCGAGATTCTTTGACGGAAAGAAGCTGAACGTTCCGATGGTTGCTGCCTCTCCCGCACGCACCGTCCGTTCGCCGATACAGCGGGTCGCACCGATCGACTGAGCGGCATCCTCGATAAGCGGGAAGTCCGGGAGAGCGGCCGCAATCGCGTCCACGGGAGCAAGCTGGCCAAACAGATCCACGGGAATGACGGCCCTCGTACGAGCCGTCACCGCGGCGACGGCTGCCTGCGGCAAGAGATTGAAGTTGTCGGGATCGATGTCGGCGAAAACGGGTCGCGCTCCGACGTTGTGAATTGCGCCGGCGGTCGCGAAAAACGTGAACGGTGTGGTGATGACTTCGTCACCTGCGCCCACGCCGAGCGCGCGAAGCGACAGGAGAAGCGCGTCGGTCCCGTTGGCACAGCCGATCGCGTGCCGCGTACCGGATAGCCCGGCGACAGCGTTTTCGAGGCGTTCGACAGGTGACCCGAGGATGAACGCCTGGTCGTCCACCACCGCCATCATTGCGCCGACGACGTCGTCGCGAATGGCAGCGTGCTGAGCGCGCAGATCTAGGAGCGGGACGGCCATCTTTCGTCGGAGCGCATAGCCTGTAAAGATGTCAGGTTCACACCTTCAGCGGGAGCGGGACCTCTCGGCCCGTTTTCGCTGATTCGTAGATACCGAGAATCAGCTCCAGCGATTTTCTGCCCGCCCGCCCATCTGTGTCGGCCTTTGCCTCTCCGCGCAGTACGGAGAGCACGTTCCGGTAGTAGCCCTCATGCCCGAAGCCGTAAACGTTTGGGGGAGTGCTATCGAGCGAGTGAACTCGCACATCGTCCGGGTCGCTGTCGGCGAACTCCCAGTGCTCGACTTTGTTGACCGCGGTCCCGCCGATCTTGACCGTACCCTTTTCTCCGAGAAGTGTGATGGAGCCTTCCATGTTTTTCGGATACGTCAGCATGGTCACTTCGATCGTGCCCAGCGCTCCCGAGCGAAAACGGAGGATCGCGATGCCCGAGTCTTCGGTCTCGATGCGGCGGGCCAATGTCGCCGTCTTGGCCATGACGCTCTCGACCGGGCCGACCAGCCACTGAATGAGATCCACATAGTGGGAGGCCTGGTTCATGAATGCGCCGCCGTCGAATTCCCAGGTGCCGCGCCAGGGTGCCTGATCGTAGTACTCCTGCGGGCGCGACCAGCGAACCGTACAGTTGGCCATATACAGCCGGCCAAACCGGCCCTGGTCGACCGCACGCTTCAGCAGCTGAACCGGCGCATTCAACCGGTTCTGCTTTACCACGAACAGATGCACCCGGGCCGCGTCGCACGCCTGAACCAGCTCGTCGGCGCCGCGAAGCGAGATGGCCATCGGCTTCTCGGTCACGACGTGCTTCCCCGCTCTCGCTGCCAGTATCCCCTGCGAGGGATGCAGGCCGGAGGGCGTGGCGATCGTGACGACCTCGCACTCTGTCTCGGCAAGCATCTTCTCGTACTGGCTGTGCCAGGGAACGCCAAGCGGCTCGCCCACGGCTTTTGCGCGCTCGGGACGTGAGTCGCAGACTGCCACGATGTCGAGGCCATCTATGCGGCCCATGGCGTCGACGTGATTCACGCTGATCCTTCCGCACCCCACGAGGGCAACGCGAAACTTCTGCGGCCCGGCGTCAACTGACTCGGCGGTCGCGGCAGCCGTCTCGATTCCCTTGTTCACCCGATCCTCTCGATGGTTTCGCCATCTGATTCGTACCGAGTTCCACAGGCGGAGCATGTCAGGGTCTCTGCGCTTGCGCGTTCCGAAGTTCTCAGCGTCGCTCCGCCTCCGCCTTCCGAAGGTCTGAGCGTCTCTGCGTCTCCGCGCTCCGAACCTCTCTGCGTCTCTGCATCTCTGCGTGGCGAAGCCCTCTGCGCCTCCAGCTTCACCCCGCAGTGGCACATCCACCCGACTCGCCGACCGGGGACTCCCACGACTAACGCGTAGTGATCGACATCTCCCGTCACCACGCTTCCCGCTCCGATGAAGGAGTATTCGCCGAGCGTAGCGCCGCAGACAATCGTGGCGTTGGCGCCGATCGTCGCGCCTCGCATTACCAGCGTCCGCTGGTACTCGTTCTTTCGGGGAATGTGACTGCGCGGGTTGACGACGTTGGTGAACACCATCGACGGGCCGCAGAAAACGTCGTCCTCCAGCTCCACTCCTTCATAAATCGAGACATTATTCTGAATCTTCACGTTGTTCCCGATTCGCACGCCGCCCATGACGACGACGTTCTGCCCGAGTGAGCAACGCTCACCGACGACGGCGCCGCTCAGAACGTGGCAGAAATGCCAGATCTTCGTGCCCTGTCCGACAATCGCGCCATCGTCCACGTACGCCGATTCGTGAATGAGCGGCGGGTCGGCGGACTTCACAGAAGAAAGGCACCGCTCATACCGTCGCCTCGGTGCCCAGCTCAGCGTGCCATTCCTGCAATGACCGGACAGAAGGAGCCCGGCTGCGCAGTGATAGAACGGCATCGCATGCCGCATTCGCGGCGGAAAGCGTCGTGGTGTACGCCACCCCGTGCGCTATCGCTGCTTGGCGCAGGGAATAGTCATCCTGCTGCGCGTGTTTTCCGAAGGGCGTGTTGATGAGCATCTGCACCTCCCCGTTCAGGATCAGATCGATTCCGTGAGGGCGTCCCTCGTGCACCTTGAATACGCGCGAGACCGGTATGCCCCTGCCGCGCAGATGGCGCGCCGTCCCGTCGGTGGCGACCAGCCGGAAGCCCATCTCGTGAAAGCGTCGCGCTATCGGCGTCACTGCCTGCTTGTCGAAGTCGTTGACGGTGAGAAGAATCGTTCCGCGATCGGGCAATTTGTTATCCGCGGCGAGCTGCGCCTTAGCGAAGGCGGTTCCGAACGAATCCGCGATGCCCATGACTTCCCCCGTGGATCGCATTTCCGGGCCAAGGATCGGATCGAACTCGCGGAACTTGGTGAACGGGAAAACAGCCTCCTTCACTGACACGAATCCGGGAACGATCTCTTCCAGGAATCCCGCCTGCTCCAGCGTTTCGCCCAGCATCAAGCGCGCGGCAAGGGCAGCGAGAGAAACGCCGATCGCCTTCGATACGAATGGTATCGTCCGGCTGGCCCGCGGGTTCACCTCGAGTACGTAGACGTTTCCGTCCTTGATCGCGTACTGGACATTGATCAGACCCACGACACCGAGCGCTTTCGCGAAGGCAACCGTGTGCGCGCGCATTATGTCGAGATCCTTCTCACCGATCAGATAGGGCGGCAGGACGCACGCCGAGTCGCCCGAGTGAATGCCGGCGTCCTCGATGTGCTGCATGATTCCGCCAATCACGACGCGCTCGCCGTCTGCGAGCGCATCGACGTCGGCCTCGAATGCGTCTTCGAGGAAGCGGTCGATCAGCACCGGCCGGTCCTCGGATACGCTGGCCGCCCTCTCGAAGTATCCCTCGAGAGACGGCGCATCGTATACAATCTCCATCGCCCGGCCGCCGAGGACATACGACGGGCGCACCAGCACCGGATAGCCGATCTTCTCTGCCACGGCGAGCGCTCCGGCGACATTTGTGGCGGTGCCGTTGGGAGGCTGCCGCACACCGAGCTCTCTTGCAATGGCGTCGAAGCGCCGCCGGTCCTCGGCCGTATCGATCGCGTCCGGAGAAGTGCCGAGTATCTTCACGCCTGCGGCTTCGAGCCCGCGCGTCAGCTTGAGAGGAGTCTGTCCGCCGAGCTGCACGATCACGCCGAGCGGCTTCTCGCGCGCGACGATCTCGATGACGTGCTCGAGGGTCAACGGCTCGAAGAACAGCTTGTCCGAAATATCGAAGTCGGTGGAAACCGTCTCGGGGTTCGAGTTGATCATGATCGTCTCGAACCCCTTGTCGCGCAGCGCGAGAGCCGCGCGCACACAACAGTAGTCGAACTCCACCCCCTGGCCGATGCGGTTGGGCCCGCTGCCGAGAATGACAACGGATGCCCGCCCTGACGCCGGCGCTTCGTCTTCTTCGTCGTAACTGCTGTACAGGTACGGCGTGGACGACGGAAACTCTCCCGCGCACGTGTCGACCATCTTGTAAGCCGGCCGCACTCCCAGGGCCCATCGTTCCGCGCGCACAGCATCTTCGGTTTTTTCGCGCAGCAGACCCAGCTGCCGGTCAGAGAATCCCATGCGCTTCATGCCGAGCATCTCGCTCTTTCCCGGAGCGGAATGAGCGGCATAATCACGCTCAGCGTGTACGAGCTCGGACATCTGCTCCAGGAACCACGGGTCGATGTGAGTGAGCTCGTTGATGTCGTGTACGCTGACGCCGGCTTCCAATGCGCGCTTGATCTGAAAAATGCGCTCCGGCGTTGGCTGGCGAAGCCCGCCGCGGAGCGTTTCCAGTGAGTCATCTGACAGCCGGTCATCGGCCAGGAGCTGTCCGGTCGTCCATCCCGACCGCCCCGTCTCCAGTGCGCGCAGGCCTTTCTGGAACGCCTCCTTGAACGTCCGGCCGATTGCCATCGACTCCCCGACGGATTTCATCTGCGTCGTGAGCTGCGGGTTTGCCGCGGTGAATTTCTCGAAAGCGAAACGGGGACATTTGACGACGACGTAGTCGAGCACTGGCTCGAAAGACGCTGGCGTTGTCTTCGTGATGTCGTTCGGGATCTCGTCGAGCCGGTATCCCACTGCCAGCTTCGTCCCGATGCGGGCGATCGGAAATCCCGTCGCCTTCGAGGCGAGCGCGGAAGACCGGGATACGCGAGGATTCATCTCGATCACCAGCATCTCGCCATTCACCGGATTCACCGCGAACTGAATGTTGCAGCCGCCGGCCTCGACGCCGATCTCGCGGATGACGGCGACGGCGGCATCGCGCATTGTCTGATACTCGCGGTCGGTGAGAGTCATCGCCGGCGCGACCGTGATCGAATCCCCGGTATGGACGCCCATCGCGTCGATGTTCTCGATCGAGCAGACTATGACGACATTGTCCGCGCCATCGCGCATCACCTCGAGCTCGAATTCCTTCCAGCCGATGACACTTCGCTCGATCAGTACCTGGCTGACAGGCGACAGCTCGATTCCGCGGCGCACGATCGCCTCATACTCGTCGCGGTTGTAGGCGATTCCGCCGCCCGTTCCGCCGAGAGTGAACGCGGGACGGATGATTGCGGGGAATCCCACGAGGTCCACCAGCGACAGCGCCTCATCGAACGACGTGGCGATGCCTCCCTGCGGAACGCTCAAGCCGATCCTCCGCATCGCATCGGCGAACTGTCCGCGGTCTTCAGCCATGGCGATGGCGCGAGCATCCGCGCCGATCAGCTCGACCCCGTACTTCTCGAGGACGCCGTTCTCGTGGAGCTTCATCGCGACGTTGAGGGCGGTCTGCCCGCCCATCGTCGGCAGCAGCGCATCGGGACGTTCCTTTTCGATCACCAGCTCGACGAACTCGGGTGTCACCGGCTCGATGTAGGTGCGATCGGCGAACTCAGGATCCGTCATGATCGTCGCGGGATTCGAGTTCACGAGGATGACCTCGTAACCCTCTTCCTTCAGCGCCTTGGCGGCCTGCGTGCCAGAGTAGTCGAACTCGGCGCCCTGCCCGATGATGATCGGGCCTGATCCGATGAGGAGGATGCGGTGGAGATCGTCGCGGCGGGGCATCAGGTGCGGGCTGGTGGCCGTTTAGACACAGAGACCACAGAGACCACAGAGCAGACGGATTCACGGTTACATCCCCATTCGGATCGACGATGCGAAATGCAGCTCATGGTTTCTTGTTAAACAACACAGGCAAGACCGAACGCTCATAGTCGACCCCGAGGTCGATATCATCTCGTCGCATGCTCTGTGGTCTCTGTGGTCTCTGTGTCAAAGTCAGTTTCTGACAAGAAAAAAAAGGGAGCACGGAACGCGCTCCCCTCATTCGTCCGGCAAAACAGGAATCTACGCAGCCGAGACACCGCGCGGGGCGCGCTGAACCTTTCCAGCATGCAGGCAACGGGTGCACACCTTCACCTTGGTGACCTTTCCGTCGATCAGAATGCGAGCCACCTGGAGGTTCGGCTTCCAGGTTCGGCGTGTCCTGTTGTTAGCGTGCGAGACGTTGTTGCCGTAGGCGACTCCCTTGTCGCAGACGTAGCAGCGGCTTCTGTTGATCGGCATTTCAGTCCACCAGCTCGATGCGGGCCATCTCGGCGCCGTCGCCCTTGCGGTGACCCGTTTTCAGAATCCGGGTGTACCCGCCGGCGCGCGTCGCGAATCTCGGCCCTATTTCCGTGAACAGCTTGTCGTTGAGCCCGCGAACCTGCACGTGGCGACCGGCAAGGCGCCGGTCGTGCAGCGTGCCTGAGCGCGCCTTCGTGATCAGCCTCTCGACAAACGGCCGCAGCTCTTTCGCGCGTGCCTCCGTCGTCTCGATCGCGCCGCGCTCGATCAGCGCCATGGCGAGACCTCTCATGAGGGCCAGCTTCTGCTCTGCAGTGCGCTTGAGCGAGCGGCCCACCTTGCGGTGACGCATCTGTCTTACTCCTCGTCTTCGTCGGCCGCGGCCGTCGCGACGTTGCGGTTTGGCGGAGTGCCCGGATCGGTGATTCTCACCCCGTCCGGCGTCTCCTCGAACTTCATGCCGAAATTCAGCTTGTGCTTCTCCAGCAGGTCCACGATCTCGTTGAGCGACTTCTTTCCGAAGTTCTTCACCTGCAGCACCTGGCTCTCGGTCATCTTGACGAGATCGCCGAGCGTGCGGATGCCCGAGTTCTTGAGCGAATTCACCGAGCGAACCGACAGCTCGAAATCATCGATCGGAGTGCGCAGGTCGTTCGCCAGTCGCTGGCCATCGCCGCCCTGCATGTCACCGCCCGCCGACAGCGGGGCAGAAGAATGCGAGCCGAACCCTGCAAAGTACTGGAAATGCGTCTGCGCCAGAGCGGCGGCGTAACTCACCGCTTCTTCCGGCGAGATGGTTCCATTGGTTTCGACGTTCAGCGTCAGCCGGTCGTAGTCGGTGCGCTGTCCAACTCGCGTCTCGGCGACCGAGAAGTTTGCGCGGCGAACCGGATTGTAGATCGAATCGATGCGTACGACGTCCACCGGCAGCGCCTTGTCCACTACATGCTGATCGGCTTCGACGTAACCGCGACCCTTGTTCACATATAGCTCGACATTGATATCGCGATCGTCCTGCATCGTGAACAGGTGGTGGTTGCGGTTGAAGACGGTGACGCCCGGGTCGGCCTCGATATCGCCGGACGTCACCGCGCCCGACTGTCCCTTGGAGATCCGCAGCACGGCCTCCTCCTTTCCTTCGTCGAGGGCCAGCGTGAGGTTCTTCAGGTTGCCGATGATCTGGTGAACATCCTCGACGACGCCGGGAATGGTCTGATGCTCGTGCAGCACTCCGTCGATCCTGATTCCCCAGACCGCGGAGCCTCTGAGCGATGACAGCAGCATTCGCCGCATCGCGTTGCCAAGCGTATGGCCGAATCCGCGCTCCAGCGGCTGGAGGCGGAATTCCGCCGCATTCGAATTGTCGTCGCGCTTCGTCGCTTCGACGAGCTGCGGGCGGACAAGTCCCTTGAGATCTATTGCCTGTGCCATTGTCAACTGATTCCTCACGTCTCACCCCGCCCCTAACGCGCGGTGAGTCCGTCCGGGAGTTAGGGTCCCGTCGCGGCTCCGGCACGAGCTGCCGGTGCCTTCATATGTGAACGTGAGCGCGGTGAAAGCCGCGCTCACGCGATGATTCTTCGTGCGCCTTCGGTAATTGACTTGCTTCGCTTTCTTTATTTTGAGTAGAGCTCCACGACCAACTGCTCCTGAGCGGCGATCGGAATGTTCGGACGCGTCGGACGCTCGAGCATCCGCCCGCTGAACGTGTCGCGGTCCACGGCGATCCACGATAGCGGTGCGCCGCGCGTGGACTGATCCATTGCCACCATCACCGAAACTTGCTCACGCGACTTCATGCGCACGCGAACCTCTTCCCCGGGCGTCACCAGGAAACTCGGAATGTCCACCGGCTTCTGGTTGATCTCGACGTGACGGTGACTAATGAGCTGTCGGGCGGCCTTCCGGCTCGCCGCGAATCCCATGCGGTACACCACATTGTCCAGCCGGCTCTCGAGGGCAGCAAGAAGATTGTGACCGGTGATCCCGGGCAGCGTTGCAACGCGCTCGAAAGTATTGCGGAACTGTTTCTCGCTGACGCCATAGATGCGCTTGATCTTCTGCTTCTCGCGCAGCTGCTTGGAATACTCAGACATTTTCCGCCGACGCGCCGTGCTCGCTCCGTGCTGCCCTGGCGGCGATGGACGCCGTTCGACGGGACATTTCTCGGTGAAGCACTTGGTGCCTTTCAGAAACAGCTTCGTTCCCTCGCGACGGCACTGGCGGCAGCTCGGTCCTGTGTAGCGCATCGGTCAGACTCTCCGGCGCTTGGGGGGACGACAGCCGTTGTGCGGAATCGGAGTAACGTCCTTGATCGACTTGACCTGAAGTCCTGCCGACACGAGCGCCTGGATCGCCGACTCGCGGCCAGAGCCAGGACCCTGAACGCGGACGTGCACGCGGCGAACGCCGAGAGTGACCGCTTCGCGCCCGGCCTGCTCGCCAGCCACAGTGGCGGCGAACGGGGTGGACTTCTTGGAGCCCTTGAACCCGGCTTTGCCCGACGATCCCCACGAGATGGTGTTCCCGTGAGCGTCGGTGATCGTGATCGTCGTGTTGTTGAAGGTCGCGCTGACATGAGCCACGCCTTCGGCCTCGATGATGCGCTTCGTCTTCTTTCCGGTAGCCATTTACTTCGTAACCTTCTTCTTGCCCGCGATCGCGCGGCGCGGCCCTTTCTTCGTACGGGCGTTCGTGTGTGTGCGCTGTCCCCGAACAGGCAGTCCGCGGCGGTGGCGATTGCCGCGATACGAGCCGATGTCCATCAGTCGCTTGATGTTCATCGCCACTTCGGTGCGCAGCGCGCCTTCGACTCTGAAATCCTTCTCGATGGCCTGTCGCAGCCGGTTCGTGTCGGCGTCATTCAGATCGCGGACGCGCTGCTCGGCGTTGACTCCGGTCTCCTTGAGAATTCGCTGGGCGGTTGCCCGGCCGATGCCGAAGACGTAGGTCAGTCCGATTTCGAGCTTCTTCTCGCGTGGAAGGTCCACGCCGGCGATACGTGCCATTATCAGCCCTGCCGCTGCTTGTGCTTGGGGTTTCTCGAGCAGATGATGCGAACTACGCCTTGGCGCTTGATCACCTTGCAGTGCTCACAGATGGGCTTGACGCTGCTGCGTACTTTCACAAAATCTCCTATGGACGTGCAAACGTCCCCGCGGCATGCGCCGGGGACTTGATTTCCGAGTTAGCCTTTGAAAATACCGAGGGCAGGAACCGAATGCAACCGAAGGAGGATATTTCAACGAAGGGCCCTCTAGTCAGGCCGCGCCGCATACTCCTGATTCAGCTTCAGTGGCTAGGGGATGTCGCCATCACCACCACCCTGCTCGAGGATCTGCGCCGCGAGCGACCTGACGCCGCGGTCGACTATTTCGTGGGACCGGCCGCCGCTCCACTGCTCGAGCACCATCCTCTGATTTCACGAATTATCGTCTTCCGCGATTGGGTCGGTGCTCTTAGGACGGTTCGCGCGGGCCGGTACGACTGGATATTAGACCTCCAGTCCAACTGGCGGACCTCTCTGCTGTCATTCGTCTCGGGAGCGCCGGTCCGCGCGGGCTGGGGGGTCTCCATCTGGCACCACCTTTACTCTCACGTGCTGCCCCGGGACGCCGGGCAGCCGCTGTACGTCGGCTACCAGCGGCAGCTTTTTCTCCAGATGGTGGGCGTCCGCACAGAACGCACGGTTGGCCGGCTTCAGCTGTTGCCGGCCGAGCGGGCGGAAGGCGAATCACTCGTTCGCTCGCAGGTTGGCTCGCCCGACAAAGCGCGCGTCGCCTTTACGCTGTCGGCCCGGCGCAGCGACAAGGAGTGGCCGGTGCCTCGGTTCGCGGAGCTGGCGGCAGCCCTTCAGGAAAAAGGCGTCGAGGCCATCTGCCTTGCGGGACCAGGGGACGACGATAAAGTCGCCGAGCTGCGCAGCATCGCGTCGAACATTCCGGTAGTGTCGACTCACCCGCTGCGCCGGCTCCTCGCTGTGCTCTCGGCGTGCGACGTCTTCGTCTCCGTGGACACAGGCCCGGCACATCTCGCGACCGCGCTTGGCGTACCTCGCGTGACGCTGTTCGGTCCCACCGATCCGGAAGGCTGGTCCCCGCCCGTTCCCAGCGTGGCGGCACTGCGGGTTCCGGGCCTCATGAATGGCGACAGCCCCGGCAGAGGGAATTCCGCCCCCGCCACAATGGCCGAGAATTCAGTGGACAGCGTGTTAGCGGCAGTCATGAAACTGCTGCGCGCCTTCAGCCCGCGAGACTCGCTGTTATCCGAGCCATCGCCTCACGCGGATTCGGCGCGGCCGTGAGCGTTCGACCGAGCACGATGTACGTTGCGCCGGATGCAGCGGCCGCTTCGGGAGTGACGATTCTCGACTGATCCCCGGTATCGTCTCCAGGCATCCGGATACCCGGAACGAGCAGCTTCAACGCATCGCCATGAGCTGCGGCGACATCTGCTGCCTCCTGTCCGCTGCACACGATACCGTGCACGCCGGCTGACCGCGCGAGTTCCGCCAGCCGCATCACTTCCTCACGAACGATCGGCTTGTCCCTTCCCCACGCTTCCCCGAGCGAGTGGTCGTCCAGTGATGTGAGCACAGTTACCGCGAGTATTCCGCACGCGGAGCCCGCTGCCTCGACCGCCGCCTCCAGCATCGGACGGCCACCCGATGCGTGGACTGTCGTAAGCCGCACGCCCATCCCGGCGACCTTCCGTATCGCGCCGGCAACCGTGTTGGGGATGTCGTGAAACTTGAGATCGAGGAAGACATCGCAACCGAAGTCGCGCAGCCACTGAATCACATCCGGCCCGACAGCGGTGAACAACTCGCTGCCTACTTTGTAGAACCTGCATTTTTCATCCAGCGTCTGCACGAGCGTCATCGCGCGTTCCGAATCCGGAAAATCGAGTGCTACGATGGGGATTGCAGTCACGACGGCCACTCCAGACTGCCGACGATGTCGGACAATCGTTGTACGCGATGCGATTCACACCAGTCGGCGAGCTCTCTCAAGACGCGCGCCGGTGCACGCGGATCGCGGAGAGCTGAAGTTCCCAATGCCGTCAGCGATGCACCAGCGAGCAGATACTGGACGACATCTGTACCCCGGCTTATCCCACCGACACCGATAAGCGGGACTTTCACCGCCCTGCTGACCTTCCACACGGCGAGCACGCCTACTGGCAGCAGGCCCGGCCCGCTCACGCCGCCGCTTCCAAATCCAAGCATCGGCCGACGCGATTCAACGTCGATTGCGAGCCCGGGGATCGTGTTTATGAGAGTGATTCCATCGGCCCCCGCGTCGACTGCGGCGCGCGCCGTGTCGGCGATGTCACCCAGGGTCGGCGAGAGCTTCACGAACAACGGCCGCTTCGTCGCCGCTCTCGATCGCTGCACGAGCTTCGTGAGTGTGCCGATTTCCGACCCGAACTCCATGCCTCCCGCCCTGACGTTGGGGCAGCTGACGTTCAGCTCGAACCCGTCGACAGGGCGCTGATCGTCGAGCCCCTCGACGACCGTCGCAAAATCCTCGATCTGATTGCCCACGACATTCACCAGCACCCGGGCATGCTGGACGTTGGCGGCGAGCCAGGGAATGTCGTGTTCTCTGACTGCGTCGAGACCGGGATTCGCCAATCCCACCGCGTTCATCATTCCGCGATCGAATTCGGCAACGCGCGGCGCCGGCGCACCTTCGCGAGGCTCGGGACTGACGGCTTTCGTGACGAGCCCACCGAGCGAATCGAGGTCCATCACACCGGCGAGCTCCCGGCCATAGGCGGCCGTGCCGGCAGCGAGCAGAATCGGATTCTGAAATTCGAGAGATGCTGCCGAGACGGTGAGTACCGGCTCGGAGCGGGTCAACGCGTGCCGCCCCCGATGCGAGCATCGTAGTGCGCCAGATAATCGATCACCGACCGGGCGACGCTGGCGGCGATCACGTTTTGATTGGCGCGATCGTTCAGATAGGCGGCCTCGTCTGCGTTGGTTCCAAAGCCGATTTCAACGAGAACGGCCGGCATGTACGACCCGCGCAGCACCGCGAAGTTCGCTTGCTGTACTCCGCGGTCCTTGCCGGGGTGAAAGGTGCGGAATCCATTCTGAATCGTTTCCGCAAGGTCGTTGGATTCGCGCAGGTGCTCGTTCTGCGCCATATCGTTAATGATGAAGCTGAGTGGATCGCCTTTCGGTGCGTTTGCCCCGGTTTCGAATTTCACCGCTTCGTTTTCCATTCGCTCGACCCGGCTCGCTTCCTCGGTCTTCGCTTCGGCAAGGAAGTAAGTCTCGTACCCGCGCTCGCGCGCAGCGGAGGCTCCTCGCCCGCCCGTGGCGTTGACGTGGATGGACACGAACAGATCGCCCTTGTTGCGGTTCGCGATGCGCCCGCGATCCGACAGCGCGATGAGAGTATCGGTCGTGCGCGTCATCAGCACATCGACTCCGCTCTGCCGGAGCTCCTGCGCCAGCAGCCGCGATACTGAAAGTGTGACTTCCTTCTCGAAGATGCGGGGCCCCCCGCCAATGGGTCCCGACATTCCCCCGTCGGGCCCGCCGTGTCCGGCATCGACCACTACGAGGCGGCGCTGGGTTCGCCTGGCACGCGGCCGGGTTGCGGGAGCTTCAACGCGTACGGCAGGAGCGCTCTCGACCGGCTGAGCCGGTGCCTCGACGACGCGCCTCGCGGCCGTGGAGAAAATCCTGAACTCCCCCGCAACCACGTCGTAGTTGAAGCCCGTCGCTAAACGCGGTATGACAGACGTCACCATCTGATAGGGAACGAGAAACGTATTGCCTGCCTTGAGCGGCGGGAGCGCCATGGGAACGACTGCACTGTCCCGCCGCACGAATGGCACGCCGTCGACCAGATCGAGGTGGGCGTCGCCGAGGCTGACCCGATAGCGCGTTCCGGGGCCGTTCTGAACTTTTCCGCCGAGAGCGGTGGCAAGGAGGTCCGCCCGCAGATACAGGCCGTTCAGAGTCGAGATCGATGGCACGACTCGCACGGCTTCACCTTGCCGTATCACAAGGTTCGGAGGCTGCGCCGCCGTCAGCTGCAGGAAAATGAGGAGGGATGCGATCATCGCGTGCGAACTACCCGCTGCATGTCTCTTTCATCGTCGCGCTTCTTTTCGTCGGCGCGCTTGTCGTAGAGCTTCTTGCCGCGTCCGAGTGCCAACGCGACCTTCGCTTTCCCTTTCTTGAAATAGAGCTCGAGCGGAACGAGGGTCAGCCCCTGTCGCTCGACTGCCCCGATCATTTTCCGGATCTCGCGCCGGTGCAACAGCAGCTTGCGAGTGCGGGTGGGCTCGTGGTTGAAATAGCTGGCCTGTTCATAAGGCGAGATGTGCAGGTTCAGGAGATGAACCTCGCCATCCTTCACGATCCCGTACGCGTCCGAAATATTCGCCTTTCCGTTCCGCAAAGACTTCACCTCGCTGCCCGTCAGCACCAACCCCGCTTCCCACGTGTCTATTATGTGATAGTCATGACGGGCGCGCTTGTTCCGCGCGATGGATTTCCTCTCGGCGTTCGCTTCTGTCTCTGCCATTTTGCCTACTGCGCAACATAGAACTGATGGCGAGTATCAGAAAGGGGCGTCGCGTTGACTTCACTATTGGCCCGGCCTAAGTTGGAAACTGCAACGCCGGAGTGGTGGAACTGGTAGACGCGCTGGCTTCAGGAGCCAGTGGGTGCAAGCCCGTGGGGGTTCGAGTCCCCCCTTCGGCATACTACGAGACGCAGAAACGAACAGCGAGGCGCAGAGTTAGCTACTCGGCGCCTCTTTTTCGGAGCGTCGCGCACTTGTCGTGCGACCCGTCCTTTCGTATCCTCAACGGATGCGCATCACGACTTGGGCGGAGTATGGTGTGATCTGCGCGCTGCATCTTGCGCGACGGGCCGCCGAGGGGCCGGTGACGGGTCGTCAGATAGCGACAGTGGAGCGATTGCCGGCGGATTACGTCGAGCAGATTCTGCTGAGACTCCGGCGGGCCGGAGTCATCAACAGCACGCGGGGAGCGCGAGGGGGTTACACACTGGCCCGCCCGGCGAGCGAGATCTCGATTCGCGCAGTGATCCACGCCTCCGAGCTGGAGACGTTCGACCTGCACTGCGTCAGTCATCCCATCGAAACGGACCGGTGCTCCGCATCACACAGCTGCTCCATTCGTCCGGTGTGGGTTCTTCTCCAGACGAAAATCGACGACGTGCTGGAAGGTGTATGCCTGGCCGACCTGCTTCAGGATGAGCCGGCGGTGCGAATGAAGGTTGGGCTGCCGATACTCGAGCACGCCTGACCGTACTGCTACCCCGCCGACGCTGGACCATGAGTGCCGCCCGGCACGCCGATCTCCGTCATCTTTCGCAGGTCGAGCACCTCGTCGAGCTCGGCGTCAGGTAAGATCTTCTCGCGCTTTACCAGCTCGCGGATTAGCACGCCCTCCTTCACCGACTGCTTGCTGATTTCAGCGGCCTTCGCATACCCGATTCGCGGCGCAAGCGCGGTCGCCAGGGCGGCGGAGCGCTCAAGCCAGTAGGCGCACTGCTCGGTGTTCGCTTCGATTCCGCGAACGCATTTTTCAGCAAGGGTGAGTGCGGTGTTGGTGAGTATCTGCATCGACAGCAGGACGTTGTAGGCAATCACCGGCATCATCACATTCAGCTCGAGCTGGCCGTGCTCGGCGGATGCCGCGACGCATGCATCGTTCCCGACGACCTGAAAGCACACCTGGTTCACCATCTCGGGAATGGACGGGTTCACCTTGCCAGGCATGATCGATGAGCCGGGCTGTACCGCCGGCAAGCGGATTTCGTCGAAACCTGTGCGCGGCCCGCTCGCCATCAACCGGAGATCGCTCGCGATCTTGCTCAGATCTATCGCCAGCACCTTGAGCTGCGAGCTGAATGCAGCCGCATCTCCCATGCTCTGCATGAGCTGGACACGGTCGGCGCCCTCGCGCACCTCGACACCGGTCATGTCCTTGAGGGCACGCACCATCAACGCCGGATACTCGGGCTCGACATTGACCCCGGTTCCCACCGCGCTTCCCCCAATGCCCAGGTCGCGCAGATAGTCCGCAGACTCTTCCACCCGCCGGAGGCCGCGCCGGAGCGATCCGGCATAACCCATGAACTCCTGCCCGAGCCGGATCGGCATCGCGTCCTGTAGATGCGTTCGCCCCGATTTCATCACTGCGTCGAACTCACGGCCTTTCGCTTCCAGATCTTCGATCAGAGTGCCGAACGCCTCAGTGAGCTTCGGCAGCTCGGTAACGCAGGCGAGGCGAATCGCGGTGGGTATCACGTCGTTGGTGGATTGAGCCATGTTGACGTGATCGTTCGGATGCACCGGCGAATACGCGCCGCGCGAACCGCCAAGTATTTCGTTGGCGCGGTTCGCGAGCACTTCGTTGGCGTTCATGTTGTGCGACGTCCCCGCACCGGCCTGATAAACGTCAACGACGAAATGCTCACGGTGGCCGCCGGCTATTATCTCGTCGGCAGCCTGCACGATGGCATTCGCCAGTCGTTTTTCCAGCCGACCCGTTTCCGCATGCGTAAGCGCCGCCGCTTTCTTGATGCGGACTGTCGCCTCGACAAACGCCGGCAAGGGCTTGATACCGCTGATTGGAAAATTCTGAACCGCGCGCAGTGTCTGGACTCCATACAGAGCAGTTGCAGGAACCTCGAGCTCTCCCAGCGGATCCTTCTCCTTCCTCATCGCCTCGGTCATTCCCGCTCGTTTGATTGTCAGTTGGCTCGAACTATCCGCGCAGTACCATTAAGGAACGGGTTGGAAGCGCGCTCCGCTCCGATTGTCGTGCTCTCACCGTGCCCGGGGTGTACAATGGTGCGCGGCGGTAGTGCGGCGATGCGCTGCAGTGACGCTTCCAGGTGGGACGCGTTCGAGAACGGGAGGTCGGTCCTGCCGATCGATCCGGCGAACAGACAGTCACCGACCAGGGCGTTGCCGTGTCCGTAGATCATCACGTGCCCCGGGGCGTGACCGGGCACGTGCATCACCGCGAGATCAAGTCCGCCGAGCGTGAGTGTCTCTCCCTCGGCCAGCTCCCGGTCGGGATCAGGCGGCTCTTCGTATGGGACCCCATACAATTGCGCCTGGCGCCCACCCATCCGGTACAATGGCTCCTCGAGGGGGTGGAGATACACGGGAACGTCCCACCGGCGCTTTATCTCCGCTATCGCACCGATATGGTCAACGTGCGCGTGCGTGATCCAGATCGCTTCCGGGGTGCGACCGGCGCGCTCTACCTCCGCTATGATGCGGTCCCCCTCGCTTCCCGGGTCGACAATCGCCGTGGCGGGGCCGTCAGGATCGCCCACCATGTAGCAGTTCTCCTGAAATGCGCCGACGGTGATGGACGTCACTATCAAACGGCGTATCCCCCGGTCGCGACAATCTGCGGCTCGTCCCGGAGCGTCCGCTGAGCAGCGAGGTATTTCTCCGCCGCAATCGCCGCAGTGGTCCCGTCGCCGGCCGCGGTCGTCACCTGCCGGGTGAGCTGAACCCTCACGTCACCCGCAGCGAAAAGTCCCTTGATCGACGTTTCCATGTTCATGTCGGTGCGAAGATATCCCATCTCGTCGTGGTCCACATGTCCCTCGATGATCCCCGTATTCGGCCTGAACCCGATGAACACGAAAATCCCGGTAGCGCGCAGATCCCGCGCTTCGTGAGTGATCACGTCGCGCAGGACGATGTTGTTCACCAGCCCGTCCGAGTCTGCCTCGATCCTCTCCACCACGGAATTCCAGATCACCTCGATCTTCGGGTTCTCGAAGAGGCGCTTTTGAAGGATCTTCGATGCGCGGAGCTCTTCGCGGCGGTGAACGAGGTAGACCTTTTCCCCATAGCGCGTGAGGAAGTCAGCCTCCTCGACCGCCGCATCGCCGCCGCCGATCACGGCCAGTGTATGGCCCTTGAAGAAAGCCCCATCGCAGATCGCGCAGTAGCTGACTCCCTTACCCGCATATTCCAGCTCGCCAGGCACGTTCAGCTTGGTCGGCGTCCCGCCCGATGTGACGATCGCTGTGCGTGACAGGTATTCGTTTCCGCTTTCCGTGGTCGCGCTGAACAGCCCCTCGGGAAGCTTCTTCAGGGTCAACACCGTTTCCTGCGCGAACTCCGCGCCGAACTTCTTGGCGTGACTTTCGAACTTCTGCGCCAGGTCCCAGCCCTTGATGTGCTCGAAGCCGGGATAGTCCTCGATGACATCGGTGTTCAGCAGCTCCCCGCCGGACGCGCCGCGCTCGAGCACGACCGTCTTCAGCATCGAACGGCCGGCGTACATCGCGGCCGTCATGCCGGCCGGTCCCGCGCCGACAATTATCAAGTCGTATTGCTGGTTGTTTTCCAGTAGTGTATCAGACAAGAGCAGGCTCGTAGTGGAGATGACTCTCGATTACATCGAGAGTACGCGTCAAACGTAATTTATCGGGCACGCCAGTCAGGTGTGACCTGTTTGGCCGTGGCGATATCGCACCCGCCCGGAGCGCAGCTCCAGCATGTCAGCCGGAAGAGACGCCACGGGTGCAATGCTGCGACTCATCCCACCGACAACAGATTCAAAGCGCCATGACAGTGTGAAACGGTGCCTATGAGGACGTTCACCGGGCCTCTCTCGCCGGCTAGTCGTACAAGATCATCTCCGGCAACCACTGACGCGGTATCGATCATCCCGACGCCGTACGCCCGATGCGTACAATGAAATATCACAGGCCCGTCAATGCGCCGGCCTTCCCGCCTCTGCGCGCCGACGTATTCCTCGATGGTTTCCGGCATCGTCCAGCTGCGCGGCCCACGAGTGTGAGGGCAGCGCTCGGGCTCGACGCAATTCACCGGACACATCCATGTGGCAAAGCTCAGGTAGTGAGTGCCGTCAGGTGCGGCACTTTGCCACGGCGTCGCCGGAGGCCCCGGCAGCGGAACTGTCCTGACTTGTCGCGACGGCCAGCGCGTCGCCGCACGATCCCGCACCCACTGATACATCAGGTGTGGCATCAAGGGAGACGGGACGACCGCGTCCGACAAGGATGACGTATCGTCGGTCGCCCATCGCGACAGGTATCCCTCAAAGAATTCCTCCCAGACGGCCACCTGCAGTTGAGGCGCTGCCGACTCGAACAGCGAGGAATCGAGCTCCCCCGATCGAGCGGCCAGGCAGCCTGGATCGCGATCCACCACCAGAATTCTTTTCCAGCGAACAGCCCCTGCGCGGTTGGCGCGTCCAAGCTGTCTGACGTAGTAGGATCCGTAACAGCCGCCGCCGACGACCACGATCGTGCCGTAGTCGCCACCGGGCCGCGCAGTCACAACCGGATGCGCCGCCCGCCGTCTACCACGAGGGTCTCGCCGGTCACGTAGTCAGCGCGCAAAAGGTAGAGCATGGCGTCCACGACATCGGACGGATCGCCAAGGCGGCCGAGTGGTGTGGCGGCAGCGAATCGTTTGGATGTCGCCTCGTCCCAGCCAACAGGCGGCAACACCGCACCGGGGGCGATCCCGTTGACACGAATGGACGGAGCCAGTACACGCGCCAGAGCGGCGGTCATCTTCACGATCCCCGCCTTCGAGATCGAGTGCGGCACAAATGCCGGCCACGATTCGAACGCGGCGAGGTCCGCAATGTTGATGATCGAGCCTTCGCTCTCCATGCGCTTGGCAGCGGCCTGCGAGATGAAGAAAGGCGCTCGCAGGTTTAGCGAAAACATTTCGTCCCATTGTTCGACGGTCACTTCACCCATCGGAGTCCGGGCCATGATCGCGGCGGAATTGACCACTACCGCGAGCGGTCCCATGGCGTCCGCGACTTCGTCGACGAGCTCTCGCGGCGCTGTCGCGTCCATCAGATTCTTCTTGAACAGCGTCGCGGTACCGCCTGCCTGTTCGACCAGTGACGCAGTCAGCTTTGCTTCATCATTCGCCGCGTTGTAGTGAACGCCAACACGCATCCCTTCCTTGCCGAGTGCCACCGCCAGCGCGCGGCCGAGACGGTGGCCGGCGCCGGTTACCAGGGCGATTCGTCCGTGAAGCTTCACACGACCTCGACGGTCTGCCGGCGCGCCGCCGCTTCGTCCTGTTTGTCCAGCCACTCACCGGGAACGTGCATGCTGCCGAGAACCCGCGGTCCACCCGGCGTGCCATGCCAGTCGGACCCGCCACTCTTCACGAGCCCGAAGTGATCGGCGAGCGCATTCAAGCTCCCTGTGTCGTCAGCGCTGTGTCCCGGATGCCGCACCTCGACGCCGTCGAGCCCGAGTTTGACAAGCGGCTCGAGGCGGTCGCGCCGGCCCTCCCCTCCAGGGTGAGCCCAGATGACAATGGCCCCCGCGGCATGCCCGATGGCGATAGCGTCGATCACTTCAAGACGCCGCTTCGGCACGAACGCAGGGCGTCCGTCTCCGAGAAAGCGATCGAATGCGTCGCGCATGTCGCGAACGAACGCGCTGCGCACCATTACCCTGGCAATATGCGGACGTCCGACTGCACCTCCCTTCGCTTCGAGCAGTACCGCCTCTGCATCCACGTCCATGCCGAGCGTGCGCAACCGATCCACGATCTGGCGTGCGCGCCGCTCACGGGCTTCGCGAAACCCGGCAAGATGCGACTCGAGATCCGACACGTGAATGAGATGAAGCACGAGCAGGTGAATCTCGCGAGCGCCGTCATGAGCACTCAATTCAACGCCTGGAACGACTCGGACGCCGAGCTCCCGGCCCGCGGCAACTGCCTCCGGAACACCAGCGATGGTGTCGTGGTCAGTGAGGGCGATTGCATCAAGGCGCGCAGCTTTCGCGGCAGCGACGATTCGAGACGGTGCGAGGGTGCCGTCGGAAGCGGTCGAATGCATGTGGAGATCCACCTCACGCGATTGCCCCGGGGCGCCGCCCGCCTGCATCACTGAGTGTAGCCGGCCTCGGGCGAGGTGAAGCTTGGCTGCGACTGCTCGAACAGCGAGCGAAGCGCATCATCCGAAAGCTCGGCGAACGACTGCGCGCGCGAACGCGACCCTTGTGGTGAATACCGGGTTACGCGCACCTCGCGGGTGTCGCCGGTACCGCGTGCGAAGAAGAGTCCGAACTCATCCTGATCGTACTGCGTTGTGTAGCCTGAGGGGAACACCTCCCACTCCTTTCCATCCATGCTGATTCGTCTGGCGGGCATCTCAGCCGATCTCCGTCTCGTGATAGATGCGTGCGGGATCGAGAACACGGTGTGGTGAATTCGCGTGCGCGACTGTGAGGGTAGTTTCGTCGTCGGCCTCCGTGAACTCGATGAACGCCCCCGTCAACGCGCTTTCCTCATACACGCGAAACCTGCACTTCGCGGCTGAATAGTGGCTCTTGCACGCACGCAGCCGCTCGAAATACTTGTCGCGCTCGGATGCAGGTACTGTCGTTCGCTGTACGGTGAGGACGCCCGCCATTCAGACTCCGCTTTCGGGAAACTCTTCGATCGTATTCTTGACGAACGCAAGGAACCGGTCGGCAACGGCGCCGTCGATCACGCGGTGATCGAAAGAGATCGAGAAGTACGCGCAGGTGCGGATCGCTATTGTATCTTCGCCATCGGCGCCGGCGATGACCTTGGGTCTCTTTTCGATCGTGCCAATCCCCATGATCGCGACCTGGGGCTGGTTGATAATGGGCGTGCCCATGAGCGAGCCAAAGACGCCCGGGTTGGTGATGGTGAAAGTGCCTTCCTGCACTTCTTCGGGAGAGAGCTTCTTGGCGCGGGCCCTCGACGCCAGGTCGTTGAGCGCGCGCGTGATTCCGCTGATCGAAAGGTCTTCGGCATGCTTGATCACCGGAACGATGAGGCCCCAGTCGAGCGCAACCGCGACGCCGATGTTGATGGGTTTCCGGTAGATCACGTTCCGGCCGGCGACCGACGTGTTCATGATGGGGAATGCCTGGATGCCTTTCACCACGCTGCCAATGATGAACGGCATGTAGGTGAGCTTCTGTCCCGTGGCGGCCTCGAATTCCGCGCGCTTGCGGGCGCGAAGCCTCGCAACGCGAGTGAGGTCCACTTCCATGAATGAAGTGACGTGAGCCGACGTTCGACGCGACACCACCATGTGCTCGCTGATGAGAGCGCGCATCTTGGACATCGGCTCGACGGTGTCGCCCGGCCACGGTTGCGGTAGCGGGGCGTGCCCGATGTCGGATGTCCCGCCAAGCGCGTGCATGGACGCGACGCCTGAGTCTGCGGTTGCTTCCGATTCAATGAAGCCGAGGATGTCCTTCTTGGTGACGCGCCCCGCGATTCCGCTGCCCTCAAGCGCGGCGATGTTTACGCCGTGCTCAGCGGCTATGCGCCGAACGAGAGGTGATGATCGTGTGCGAACGCGCTCCTCGAAGGAATTCCCGTTGCCGCGCGTGCTATCGGATACTGGTGCGCCGGTTCGGTGCGGGGGGCTCGCAGTGCCGGCCGTAGATTGTGTTTTCGGGGGGGGGCCCCCAGGCGCGGCCCGGGCGGCCGCTGCCGCAGTCATTTCGACGCGCGCGGGTGGCGCAGTCGTTGAGCCGTCCTCTGCGCTCTCTTTCTTTGTCGCTGCATTCTCGCCGACGGCGGGCTTAGTGGCGGCAACTTCTCCCGCCGCCGACAGCCGGGCAACGACCGTCTGCACCGCTACCGTCTCACCTTCCTGCACCAGTATCTCCGTCAGCACGCCCGCCGAAGGAGCAGGAATCTCCGCGTCGACCTTGTCCGTCGAAATCTCGAAAATGGGCTCGTCACGCTTGACCTCATCGCCGACTTTCTTCAGCCACTTCGACAGGGTCCCTTCCGCAATCGATTCCCCCATCTGGGGCATGATTATATCAACAGGCGCCAACGCAGTCTCCTAATCCGTTTTTTCCGCGGTCCGCTCCGCACGCAGCAACCTGCTCAACGCGAGCGCGGGCAACGTCAGAACTCCAATCAACATACCGACACCTGCATACACGTGCCAATCGCAGGCGGGCAGTCCCTCCAGCGGTCGGCAACCGCGGATGCTTCCGACAAACTTCGCCACGAACACACCGATCATCCCGCCGCTGAACACACCCGCCATCGCCGTCACGCATCCGACACCGACCAGTCTCGTCGTTCGATATTCGTCGGCCGGAGCCGGCATCAGTACGCTGCAAGACGGCGCACCGCTTTGACGATGTCGGCCGCCTGTGGAAGAACATAGTCCTCCAGCGGTGGCGAATACGGCAACGGAACGTCGGCGGCGGTTACACGGAGAATCGGCGCATCGAGCCACTCGAATGCAAGCTCGTTGATGCGCGACGTTATCTCTCCCGCCACGCCGCCCGTGCGAGTGTCTTCGTGCACGATCAGCGCACGGTTCGTTTTCCGCACAGTCGCGGCAATGGCAGCGTCGTCCATCGGCGCCAGCGAGCGAAGGTCGACGACCTCCACGGACAGACCGTCCTCACGCTCGAGCTGCTCAGCCGCCTCGAGCGACTTCCACACCGTCGCGGCATAGGTGATTATCGACACGTCATTGCCCTCGCGCGCTATTCGCGCCTTGCCGATCGGCGTGACGTGATCGCCGGATGGCATCTCTTCCTTGATGCGGCGATACAGATACTTGTGCTCGAAGAAAAGAACGCAATCCTCGTCACGTATCGCCGCCTTCATCAGACCCTTGGCGTCGGCGGCGGTGCTGGGATACACCATCTTGAGCCCGGGGGTGTGCAGGAACGCGGCTTCCGGATTCTGCGAGTGGAACGGCCCACCGCGCACATACCCGCCGCTCGGTCCGCGTACCACCATAGGGCATGGCAGCATCGCGCGATACCGCGCTGTAGCCACGTAGTTGGTGAGCATGTCGTAGCCGCACGAGATGAAATCGATGAACTGCATCTCGCAGACCGGGCGCATTCCCATGTGCGCCGCCCCGGCCGCGGCTCCGATGATCGCGATCTCCGAGATCGGAGTATCGATCACGCGGCTCTCTCCAAACCTCGCCTGCAATCCTTCCGTCACCTTGAACGCGCCACCGTACGCGCCGATGTCCTCTCCGAGACAGAACACGTTCGGGTCGCGCTCCATCTCCTCGAACAGCGCCTCACGTATTGCCTCGAGGTACGTGATCTCAGCCATCGTGAGTACCCCAGCTCGCAGGTCGCTCATTCACTTCGACCGCGGCACGAACACCCTCCCGAAACCAGAGCGGCTGCTCGACCGGCGGGTCGGCGTAAATACCGACCAGCGCATCGGTCGGCTCGGGCATCGGCGAAGCGTCGGCTTCATCGGTAGCACGGTCGATCTCTTCCGTGATGCGAGCGTCGATCGCCGCCAGCTCACTCGCGTCAACTCCAGCTGTTATGAGAACCTTGATGTAGCGATCGATTGGATCGTTGGACGACTCCCACCGATCGATTTCACCAGCGGGCACGTACGACTGGTTGTCATGCTCGGCGTGACCCTTGCGGCGATACGTATGGAGCTCCACCAGCGTGACACCTCCGCCTGACCGCGCTCTGTTCACCGCCCTCTTCGTTGCTTCGTAGGTAGCGATGACATCGTTGCCGTCGGCTGTCTCAGCGGCAATGCCGTAACCAATCGCTTTGTCTTTGAGCTCCCTCGCCGCAGTCTGTTTCGACAACGGAGTCGAATACGCGTAGCCGTTGTTCTCAACCACGACTACGAGCGGGCACCGCTGAACCGCCGCGAAATTGATACCCTCGTGAAACGCGCCAGTGGATGTCGCTCCGTCCCCGACGTACACCAGGCCAACTCTGTCTTCGCCCCGCATCTTGAACGACAATGTCACGCCCGCCATTACCGGCACCATGTCGCCAAGCTGAGAGATCTGGCCAATGAAACCCCGCACCAGGTCACCGTAATGGATGTTCAGCTCGCGTCCCCGCGTAGGAGAGTCGCCCTTCGCCATGTACTGCCGCAGTATCTCGAGAGGCAGCGCACCCTGTACCAGCATCGAGCCGAGATTGCGGATGAGTGGCGACAGGATGTCGCCTTTGCCGCGGTCGAGCGCATACGCGCTGCCCACCGCATCCGCTTCCTGACCGAGTGACCGGAACAGTCCGCCAACAACTTTCGTCTGCCGGTAAAGGTTGACGAGTCGTTCCTCAAGAGACCTCGTGAGTCGCATGTAGTAATACAGCTCGAGCTTCTGATCGCGGGTCAGGGCCGCTCCGCTCTCGCGGCCAGCCGTAGTGACCGCCGCTTCGCCGTTGTCGGCGCCAATCTGGTCAGTTGTCTTTGTCATGATATGGAATCGTATCCGTTCGCCGGGCGCACCTGCGCCGCTTTCGTTGGCCGGACGCAGTTGGATTTGTCATGATATTGGGTCGTGTCTGTTGGCTTTGCGCCTCTGCGTCGTCTGCGTGGCGCCAGCCCTCTGCGCCTCTTTCAGTACGCAGCTGCGAGCTTATGCGTGGGATGTGCTTTCCGGTGGAGCTCCACGAAAAAGCGCTTCGCATTGCGGTCGAGCCGGCTCTCGCCCATCTGATCGGTGTGGATTTCCACGAACGTGTAGTGGCCACCCTCCTTCTTCACTGTCAGCTGGAGCTTTCCGAGCGCGCCCGAGAAAGTGCGCGATCGCGCCGTGTGCGCGGAGCGTTCGAGAGGGAGCCCGGGAAAGAATTCGTCTGCCACCCGCAGCACATCCGCGGGCGTCGTTTGAGTCCTGAAGAAATGACGCATTGTCCTGTTTATGGCCCGGTTGCGTTTCTCACACCCTGAATCCAGTCCACCCGTTCCAGCCGCTGAGTCGAATCGCGCCGGAACTGAATCGCGATTGCCCAGTCGCCTGTCGTCGCGAAAAAGAGCCGGCCGTAGTAAGTGCCGATCTCCTTTCCCTTGGCCAGTCCGTCGTCGGTGTTCGCGCCGTCCTTGCTCGTGGCGAAGATGCGCCCTTCCCCGGTCTGGATCGGCTCTCCGGTTTTCTTGTCCTGCACGACGATCTTGTAGGTCGCATCCTCGATCGCCCTGGGCGGTGTCGGCTCGACAGTGATTCTGAAAGCGAATGTGTCGGACCACTGGCGGTTGTCGAGTGTCCTCTTGCTGGGACTGCATCCGCCGAGCAACGCTACCGCGCAGCCTGCTGCGATCATCAGCAACCCGCCGCGTCCGGTCTTCACGCGTAGTATTCCAGACCGAGGTGCGTTATCTGATCCTCGCCCATCAGGTGACGGAGGGTGTTCTTGAGCTTGGTCTGCTGAATGAACAGATCATGCTCGGGCTGCAGCCCCGGTGCCGCCATCGGACTCTTGTAATAGAAAGAGAGCCACTCCTGAATGCCCTTCATCCCCGCCCGATGCGCGAAATCGGAAAACAGCGCGAGGTCGAGAACGATCGGCGCTGCAAGAATGGAATCGCGGCACAGGAAATTGACCTTGATCTGCATCGGATAGTTCATCCACCCGACGATGTCGATGTTGTCCCAGCCTTCCTTGTTGTCTCCGCGAGGCGGGTAATAGTTGATCCTGACGACGTGGGCGAAATCCTTGTACAGCTGAGGATAGAGCTCGGGCTGCAGAATCGTGTGCAGCACTGACAGCTTGGATTCTTCCTTCGTCTTGAACGAAGCGGGATCGTCGAGGACCTCGCCGTCGCGGTTACCGAGGATGTTGGTGCTGTACCATCCGGCCAGGCCAAGCATTCGCGCCTTGAGGCCCGGCGCGATCACGGTCTTCATCCACGTCTGGCCCGTCTTGAAGTCCTTTCCGGAAATCGGTACGCCGCGGTCGATCGCCAGCTGCGTCAGCGCGGGAGTATCGACGCACAGGTTTGGCGCGCCGTTGCAGAATGGCACGCCCTCCATGATCGCGGCGTACGCGTACAGCATCGAGGGAGCGATCGCGTCGTCGTTGCGCTCCATCGCTTTCTCGAACTGCTCGATGGTGGCGTGCTGAGGGCCGGGCCGGATGAATATCTCGGTCGACGCGCACCAGACGATGACGACTCGATCGAGCTTGTTGCGCGACTTGAAATCGCGGATGTCCTGCCGGAGCTTCTCCGCCAGATCGCGCTTGGTTTTCCCCTGCTTGACGTTCGTGCCGTTGATGCGCGTGACGAACCGATTCTCGAACACTGCCGGCATCGGAACGATACCGCGGAGGAATTCCTCGACTCGGCCCAGATCCTTTTCGTTCAGCACGCCAGCCTTGCACGCGGCAGTGTAGGCGTCGTCCGGAATCGGGTCCCACGCGCCAAATACAATGTCGTCCAGTGAAGCCAGCGGAACGAAATCGCGAATCAGGGGCGAGCGATTATCAGTGCGCTTTCCAAGCCGGATCGTCGCCATCTGCGTGAGCGACCCTATCGGCTGCGCGTACCCCCGCCTGATGCTCTCGACACCCGCCATGAACGTGGTTGCGACCGCACCGAGGCCGGGTGTGAGGATCCCGAGTTTTCCGGCTGCGGCTGTGGGAGGGCGGACATCTGAAGCTGACTGCAAATCGCGATTCTCCATCCGTCAGGATTGCGCACGGCGGGATGCTCGCGCGGTCGGGGAAGACTTGTCGGTAAGGACGCGCAACGGAGTCGCCACCGAGTTGAGAGTTGCCGTTCGTACGAAGGCAATGCGTTGGATGGCCGTGATCCAGGCGGTAAGCGCCAGGACGCTGACGACGGCCGCGAGCACCCATCCGTTCAGAGCGAGACCGAAAATGCCCTGCGGTGCGGCGAGGAGGACGATGCGCTCGGGTCGCTGCATCAGACCGACCTTGGCGTTCATTCCGAGCGCCTCCGCCCGGGCCCGTGTATAGCTGACGAGAAAGGTGCCGATGATTCCGAGGATGCTCACGGCGAGCATCGGCTCGCTACCATAGATGGGACTGGTGGCGTAGAAGTAGGCCAGGCCGCCGAGTAGCGCTCCATCGGCGACGCGGTCGAGTGTAGAATCGTAGAAGGCGCCGAAGACGGTGGACTGCCCGGTGCGGCGCGCCACCGTTCCGTCGAGGACGTCGAAAAACGCCGTCACTCCGATAATCCACGCACCGGTTCGAATGTGTCCCATCGCGAATGCAATGCCGCCGGCCACGGTGAAAACAGTCCCGATACTCGTCAGCGCGTTCGGGCTGATTCGGAGCCGGATGAACAGCACGGCAACCGGCTCTATGAGCCGGAGATAGAGCTTAACTACGGACTCCCAGAGTGAATTCATGCAGGCCGGGCGCGAAATAAAATGCTACCACTTCCCGACAACCGGACGGTAGCAAGAGGGCCGAATCGGCGCTTCGATTCGACCCGTAAGCTATCGGGATTCGGCGCCTGTCGCCAGAACGAGCCCGAAGCAACCCCCTAGGGAACTCTCCATTCGTAGTTCGCTGCGAGGTAGATGTTGTCGCGGGTATAGGTCCTGGTGCCGTCCACGGTCCGGGCCTTGAGCGTGACGGTGGACCCCGCCGGGAGTCCGAGCACCGGCACGTTTTCGACGGTGTTCGATGACACTTGTTTGAGGAAGATGTCGGTGCCTCCACTGGTCACGTATAGATTCACGCCCTGGGTGAGGTTGTTGGTGAATCTGATCGACACGTCCGCGGCGCGTGCGGGGCCGGTGGTTACTTCGACCTGCCGTCCTGCGCAGGCTGATGTGGTCGTTGCCAGGACGAGCGCCAGCGTTGTCACGAGAGATCTCATTGGAATACCTCCGAATTGTTTCGCACTGCGGGGGTCGGCCAGAAAGATGACAGTGCAAATCTTATGCTGCCGGCAGGGCGTAGGCTTCAGCGTTTGTCAGCCCGTGCCGGGCGCGCCACCCTCCGGATCGTTGAGCAGGTGGCGGAAGTATCGATCAGCGGCATTCAGGAAATCGCGTGTCAGCTGGTAGTGCGACGTATCCTAATAGGCAACTTCGCGGATCGGACCATCGTCGAGACTGAGCACCGTTGCCCCCGGGAACCTCTCATGCAGCTATCTGACGGTTACCACCACCTTTCCCTTGTGCTGGCCCGCTCCGAAATGCCGGAATGCTTCGGCAATCTGAGTCAGTTCGTACGACCTGTCGATCACCGGTACAACCGTACCCGCCTCGAAAAGCTCGTTCATGTAGGCCAGACCCTTGTTTGGTTTCAGGGCAAGGACTCGAATGCGCTTGCTGGTTGTCATCGCGATCCACGGCCACGATAGGAGACCCTGAAAGAGGCGAGGCATGGAGCCTCCAACCGTGACGTACGTTCCATGGGGGCTCAACGCGCGTGCGCAATCGAATATTGATCGACTTGTCTTTACATCGAGAATCAGATCGTAACGCTGAGCGCTCCTGGTGAAGTCTTCCTGTGTGTAATCAATGACATGCTTGGCACCCATCGAACGCAGCATGTCCAGCTTCGATCCGCTATCGACCGCAGTGATTTCAGCTCTGTACAGCTTTGCAATCTGCATTGCAAAAGTGCCCACACCTCCGCCTGCTCCGTTAATCAATAGTGATTGCCCTGACTTGATTCGCCCTATGTCGCGAAGCCCCTGGAGTGCGAGCATCGCGGCTTGAGGTAGCGCCGCTGCCTGTTCGAATGTCATGGTGGGCGGTTTCAGCACTAGTGCATTCTCACGCGCACAGACATACTCGGCGAAACCGCCCCACTCCCCGCTCAGGTCCCCGAATACTTCATCGCCGGTCCGAAATTGTTTTGCGTTCCTCCCGACCGCCTCGACTCGCCCTGCTACGTCAGAGCCGAGTATTTGTTTCTTTGGACTCACGAGCCCGAATATGAGGCGATTCACGAAGTCAGTACCACCAAGAGCTCCAACGTCCCAATCATTCAGCGATACTGCATGAACTCGTACCAGGACTTCGTCGTCCTTGGGAGCCGGTTTTTGTACCTCTCTCAGCTCGAGAACATCGGGTGATCCGTATTTCGTGAATATGACCGCTTTCATGCGGGCGTCACCGGACAGGCTCTACAGACAGGGCGACGCCGAAGAGATCATCGCCACTCGGAGCTATGCCCACGTCCGGGATCTGGAATTCAGATGCACCGCCGGCCCCGGCTGCTCAGTCTCTCCTAGGACGGTTGGCTCGATGAATCGGCCGAGTCTCAGCAGGAGTGGTCAGTTCGAAGTTGCGGGCGCAGCGAGTTTCGTCAGTTTCACAGACGTGCCATATGCGAGAGTCGCTATGCACCGGGGGCCCGATATCCAACTTGCCCAGCCTTGTGCAGCGCATCCATCGTTTCCTCGACCGTCAGAAGGACTGTCGTTTCGAATGCGCTCAGCGCACCACCCGCACTGATCCCCAGCGCAACCGCTGACATGGCCACGTTGTCGGGGGCCTCCCAAAGGTTGTAGCCATCGTGTGCGCCGAAGGCGTACCAGAAGCCGTGGAGCTTTCCACCGACCGACTCGATGTATGACTCAGCGGCCTTTCGGCGATCCTCTGGGTTGCCGATCAACCTGGCCCAAGTCTCCGGCGTGTAACTGAATTTCGATAGATAGAGCGGCATCGTCTCTCCCTCCAAAAATGTTAGCGCCTAACGCTTTAGGCCAATCTGCAAGCGACCACAACGAATCGCGAGCGAAGCGAGCTTCCTTCAATCGCTTGTCAGCCAAGCGCGTGTTCGCCAGTCCGCGAGACTTCAGTATCCGTCTTTGTCACTCAAGCGCCCGTCGAGATGCTCAGGCGGTCGCGACGCTGCATCAGCAACTCGATTGCATCCGCCAGGTGCTCCTCTGCAATGTGGTGGTCCCGACGTTCGCCGCGCAGAAGGGGGGGAAGCGGCGCATCGCAAGGCTCCGGTGGCGGAAGCGGCGGAACACGTGGCTGACCGAGCCGCGCGTGTTGATACACCATGCCGTTATGGCAAGCCGTCGCGATCGCCGCATAACGCTCCATCTAAGCACCACTGACACAACGCATAACCGCACAAGTGCCTCAAGCAGTCGCGGCCTAGTCCGCGACGGACTTCTGCCGGTAGCGTTACTCAACTGCTCGTTAGATGTTCGATGTTTGATCAACGATGCCGTTACGTCTTGCAGGCGTCACTCGATAATCCGATCAGCGCGCTTCAGCACCGCGTCTGGAATGCTTACTCCGAGGCTGCGCGCGACTTTGAGGTTGATAACGAATTCACGCCGGGAGATTACCGTGAAGGGAGTGTTGGCTGGATTCGCTCCCCTCAGAACTCTGTCGATGACCACTGGCATCAGCGGGTAGCCGTCCGCGAAGCTGGTGCCGAACGACATCATTCCGCCGACGGTAGAGGCGCCGCCCCAGAACATCGTGGGCATACCGCGAGCTGCTGCGATCTCTGCAATGCGATTGCGATTGCCGAATGGGACCGGAACTTCCAGAACGATGAGTACCTCTGCCCGCTGTGCGGCCATAGCGCTGAACGCAGCTTCGAAATCTGGTGAAGGACCTCGTAACTTTAGAACCTGAGGTGTGATCTTCAATGTCCCCGCCGCGGCAATGTTCGACCGCTCGATGGGTGCGAAACCAGTGGAGTCTGCTCCGGGGATATCCGCATCGCTCAGAAATGCCACACGCGCCAGCCTCGGAAGTATCTCTCGAAGAATTCCTAATTGCCGTATAGCCAGCTCAGGGTCGTGATTCGTAATGCCGGTGACGTTTGATCCCGGCCGTTCGAGCGTCGCCGCGTAACCAAGAGCGACAGGATCCGCAACAAGATTCGCGACGATTGGAATGGACCTACTGGCTTGTCGCGCGGCCCTGGTTGGTGGGCCGCCGTACGCGGCGATGACATCGACGTTCAGTCCAACGAGCTCGGAGGCAAAACCGGGAAGTCGGTCCAGCCTTCCTTCGGCGAAGCGGGCCTCGAGGACGAGATTCGATCCCTCTACGTAGCCAAGGCGCGCAAGGCCCTGTCGAAGTAACTCGACGTCCTGGTCCTCCTGATTTGGTGCACGATTGAAAAGAGCACCGACCCTATAGACCTTCGCGGAATGCCGCGCTTGAAATGGACAGCCGGTACTGGCAGCGACAGACACGATCAGTGTCGCCAGGACAAGTGGTCCAATCCTCATTTGTCGATCTCCCCTGGTCTCGTGAGACAGGATAAGCTACTCGTTGCCTGACTAAGCACGAATCGATTTGTCGACGGCGTCCGCTCATGCAGGCGGCAGGAACGCTCGCACCGCCCCAATCGTATCCGCCGCAGCAGCGTTCTTGTCAGGTCGATAGCCCTTTACGCGCGCAAAGCGTAGCGCGACGCCGCCCGGATAGTGCGAGCTCACCTGAACGTCGTTGAACGCGATCTCGACGACGAGCTCCGGACGCACGTACACCACGTGACCGTCGCGGCGATCTTCGCGCGCCAACAGTTCCTTCGTTTGCCACTTCAGCATCTCGTCGGTCATTCCCTTGAACGTCTTGCCCAGCATTACGAAATCACCTGTCGAAGGGTCGCGCGCCCCAAGATGCAGGTTGCTCAACCACCCCTCGCGCCTGCCCGAGCCCCACTCGGCCGCGAGCACGACAAGGTCGAGCGTACGCGCTTCCTTCACCTTGACCCAGGCAGAGCCGCGCCGTCCCGCGGCGTACGGTGCAGACAGTGTCTTCACCATGATACCTTCGTGTCCGCGCGCTAACGCATCGGCGCGAAATCCCTCCGCCTCTTCAGCGTTGTCGGTGACAATTCGCGGAACACGCAAAGAGTCCGGAATTACACTGTCGAGTCTTTGCAATCTCGATGCAAGCGGTTCATCGACGATGCTCTCACCGTCGTGGAGCAGATCGAAAAAGAAAACCGTGAGCGGGAGCTCGTCGCGCAACTTGGGAACATCCAGTCGCCGACCAAACCGACGCATTGTCATTTGAAAGGAGCGTGGTCGACCGCTGGGATCGAGCGCGATGACTTCGCCGTCGAGTATCAGCTCGCGCGATGGAAGCGCTCTCACCACGTCGACTACTTCCGGGACGGCGCTGGTGACATCGTTGAGCCCGCGCGTGTACACTGCAACGCGATCATCGCGCCGATGCACCTGGATCCGCGCTCCGTCGAGTTTCCATTCCACCGCGACGGGAACTCCGGCGTGCAGGGCAGCGGCGACCGTAGGCGCTGAATCGGCAAGCATGGGCTGCGCGGGACGGAACAGCTCCAGTTCATACTGTCGAAGTCCCTCCTCACCGTCACTCAGCGCCGCGCGTGCAACGACGCCGAGATCTCCGGCCATCATCGCTGCCCGGCGCAGCTTGTCGGGATCGATCGCGGCTGCTTTTGCTACTGCCTCCGTCATCACCCCTTCGAGTGCGCCCTGGCGCACTTCGCCCACGAGAAGAGCCGCCAGGAACTGCTGCTCACGAGCGGTCGCGCGCGAGAAGAGTTCAGCCAGCAGACGCGCTCGTTCGGCTCCTGAATTCCTGCCTCGCGTGGAGAGCAGCTGATCGAACATCCCGTCGATGTCGCGCAGTACGAGCGTCGACGTTGCTGCCGGAGTTGTTTGACGTACGGCGGCTACGGATGACCAGCCGACACCGATTCGACCCTGGCGCGGCCAGCCAGTGAGGAATCCAATTGCGATCGGTACGTCATCCGGCGGGACTTGCGTCAGCAGCGCCGCCAGTCTGACGATCTTTTCGAGCCGACCGGGCGTAGCGGCGACGCCGGCAGATACCTGCGCCAGCTCTTCGAGTCTCATCTCATAATTGTACGACGCGGCCTGATGTAAGTGGATGCCAGAGCCGGGACGCTACTGTCGAGACTTCTGGAGCAGCCATGCAGCGGCGTCATCTGCCGCCGCGGGAGGCAGAATATGTCCAGTGTTGTACCAGCGCAATTCCTTCGGCTCTGCTGCGGCATCGTACCGACGCTGCGCCTGTTCCGGCCGGATTGTGCGATCGTACCTGCCGTGCAGCATGAGCAGCGGCCGCCCATGCAACGACTTCGCGGATCGCAGCGGATCCGAGATCATGCGCACAACGTTCGTCCACGGCGTGACCGGCAGATCGCCTCCTGCCGCGACGATAACGGATGTGACCCGCTCGTCAGCCGCCGCCGTTTGCAGAGCGACGTAACTCCCTAATGAATACCGCTCACGCTTACGTGTTGCGAATCGATGGCGGCTTGTTCCGTAAGCCAGTTGATGGCGGCCCGGGCTTCGGCGAGTGCCATATTCCAGTGTTGAACGAGGCGCAAAGGATTGGTCCGTGCCTCCGTGACAATGGCGTCGTCACGTGCGCCGTGCAGCGGCAGGTCGATTGCCAGGCTCGCTATCCCGCGTGCGGCGAGCGCGCGTCCCATCGTGTCTGCCAGCCGTTCCTTCGATGAGCTGTAAGCGTGCAGAAGAAGCACAGCGGGAACACGCTTCTCTGCACCTGGCAGCATCACGATGGCAGGTACTTGTGCACCTGCCAGCGCGATCGTGAATGAGCGACGGTCGGTTCTGGTCGGCATCACGCGTCTGGGTGCGGCTAACGCTCAATCATTTGTTGCAGCTCGGCACGGCAGCGATGTTCGCTCAGGGGCAGAAAGTATCGGTCATCTCCCGGTTATGTGCGCTTGCGACAGACCGAGATAATACCCGGGCTCGCGGCAGTGAGCGGCTCTTCATTCCAATCTCCGTACTGGCGAAGAATAGTGAAGCCATTGTAGTGCAGCAGCGCCGCAAGCTCCTGCGGGAAGGAATAACGCAACGCGGTACGGGTGATCTGCGTGTGCCCTTGCTCACCATCGTGCCAGCGTTTGGTGCCTGTCACATGCACGACTTGCGCAACATGATCATAGACCTGCGTTGTCGTTATGTGCACCTCGTGCTTGCCATCTCGCTTGCCCTAGGACTTCGCTTTCTTCGAAGGTTTCGACTTGCCAGAACTGTTGAGGGCGATAGCTCGGAGAACGAGCGCCTTGAAGGCAGACTCGTCAACATTGTCTCCTTCGTGGATGTCGATCGCGCGGCGTACGTTTCCGTCGAGACTCGAGTTGAAGAGACTTGCCGGATCTGTCAGAGACGCTCCCTTGGCGAAGGTAAACTTCACGACCTTCTTGTAGGATTCGCCAGTGCAGATGATGCCGTCGTGCGACCAGACCGGAGTGCCCATCCACTTCCACTCCTCGACGACATCCGGGTCTGCTTTCTTGATGAGGTTGCGCATTCTGCTGAGGGTTTCGCCGCGCCAGTCTCCGAGTTCGGCGATTCTTTTCGAGATGAGCTCAGATGCCGGCTGGCCCTGGCTCGCGGTCGACCTTTTCATGTTCTCATCCTGGAAGTCCAGATACGTGGTTGCGGCGAGTATATGGCGCGCCCTTTCACCGTGAGGCCGGCCGCACGTTCAGTCGGTGGGTCGCCCGCTGGGCCTATTGGTGGCATACGGCAGCACAATGCGCATCCTCTGACGACGAGCCCGAAGCGGTTCGGGCGATGCTGGTGACTTTCATCTTCACGGTGATTTGTTCCTGTCAGATTGTGGCGTCGGGTTCATGGCGTCGATGCCGAACTGTTTGGCATACTCGGCATTCAGGCGTTGCCAGCCGCCGAACTTCAACGCATCGCCACCTACAATGCGGCCGATGGGTTGACCTTCCAGGAACCGGGCGAGCACGTCGAAGCAGATGTGCCAGCCCGCTGCGCCCATCGATATGAAGTTGCGACCAATGTTGTGCCAGAGGGTGAGGCGCGTGCCGTTAGTCAGCGGCTCCAGCTCCCACCGCATGTCATTCCCGCCCCAGCTGAACTCGAGCAACCTCAGGGCCTCGGCCCGCTTGACGCTCCCCTCTGTGACGTGCGGTGCGGGCGCCCCCACGGTCGAGAGCTTAGCGGACCCGGCGGTGCCGAGGTTCCGATCGGCGTCGAACGGCGCCCACTCGCGTAGCTCTGCCGGGTCGGTCAGCGCCTGCCAGACCTTCGTCGGCGGATGACGCAACTCTCGGACGAGAACGAGCGTCCACTTGTCACCTTCCTTTCGGGCCTCAGCGCCAAAAGCGGCGCCCGGCGCGTACTTCTCACGGATGCTCATCGTTTCCTTCTTTTCCTGGGCGGCATCTGTTCCATGCGATCGAGGTGGCGTTCGAGAGCGTCGACGTGGGCGGACCAAAAGCGCCGAAAGGGAGCCAGCCAGACTTCGAGCTCCATGAGCGGTTCAGGTCTGATCCGGTAGATGCGCCGCTGCGCGTCCACTCGCGCCTCCACAAAGCCGGCATTCCGGAGCACCCTGAGGTGCTTGGAGACCGACGGCTGCGGCATCCGAAGTTTGTGCTCGATCTCGCTGACGGACCGTTCCGAGGAAACAAGCAGGCTCAGGATGGCCCGACGGTTTGGTTCCGCGATGATGCCGAAGGCAGATTCCATACTGGTATATACTTGGTGGGTCATATACCTGTCAAGCCATGCATCCCTTTTGAACTCAGGGCCGGCAAATGACCCGTCCATCGGATAAGACGGCACGCGCCGTCCGGCGCGCGGGCGATGTTTCGCAGAGCCCATCCGGGGCGGATCGCTGGCGAGCATTCAGACCAGCTATACTATCTGCGCTAACTGCTCGCGTGAGCGGCTCTGGAAGCCAGATCAGTCAAACGAGATGTTTCATGCGTGTTTCCCTTTCGCACCCGCGCCACCTGGCGCGGCTCGCACCTGCTCTGTCGCTCGTCGTGGCGTCCGCGTGCATCGGCTCTGGGAGCGGTGGCATGGGCCAGTTGGGACCGGCCGGCCCGAGAGCAAGTGTGAGCAGCGCCCCCAAATCCGACTGGATCCAGATGTTCGACGGGAAGGATCTCTCCGGGTGGGACATCAAGTTCGCGAAGCATGAGCTGAACGACAACTTCAACAACACCTTCCGCGTGGAGGAGGGGTTGCTGAAGGTCCGCTACGACAAGTGGAACGCGTTCAATGGCGAGTTCGGCCACATCTTCTACAAGCAGCCGTTCTCGTACTATCTCGTGGCCGCGGAGTATCGATTCGTCGGCAACCAGGTTGCGGGAGCCGGACCGTCGCTCGAGTGGGCGCTTCGGAACAACGGCATCATGGTCCACGGACAGACGGCGGAGAGTATGGGACTCAATCAGGACTTTCCCATATCGCTTGAAGTCCAGTTGCTGGGTGGCCTCGGTCGCGGTCCGCGTTCCACGGCCAATCTCTGCACTCCAGGCACAAACGTGTACTTCGGCGACGCATTGACTGCGGAGCACTGCATCAACTCGACGTCCCGGACCTACGAAGGGGACCAGTGGGTGCGCGTCGAAGCCCTGGTGCTGGGAGACTCGATCATCAGGCACATCGTCAACGGCGACACGGTGATGACATACCGCAGGCCGGAAATGGGAGGCGCCTTTGCGAACGACACCAAGCCAGGAGTGCTGGTGCCGAACAAGGTGATCGCCGGGGGCACCATATCACTTCAGGCGGAAACGGCGGAGATCGACTTCCGGATAGTGGAGATTCTGAACCTGAAAGGGTGCACGGATCCGAAGGCCTCGAACTACAGGCCATACTACGTCAAGTCAGACCCGGCGGCCTGCGCCGTGATGAGCCGACAGGTGGCTGAGACCAATCTCGGGATCGTCGTGGTGTTCAATTTCCTCGAGGATTTGAAGCGCCGGATGGCGGCCAAATGACTGATCGTGGCGAACCGCGAGCGCAATGTCGGAGGGGATTCGCCAGGGAATTGGGGAGTGAACCCCACATTCGGCGATGTTGCGCGCGAGTCCGCTATTTATTCTCGCCTGAATCACCGGATCCAGCCGATCACAACGCCCTGTGGCGTACTACACGCGATCGAGATCAACGCCAAGCGCACGGCCCCAGGCCTCGTCCAAACCCAGGACTCTGATCCACTCATCCAACGACGGCTGATCTATTCGGTCCTGCTGAATGCGCCGAATGCGCGCTATGTCTTCGAGATGGCGAGTTGAACCGGATTGCGCGAAATACGCGAGCTTTCGCGAAATGACATACTCAACCGGAGCCACGCACAATCGCGCGCCGTCAACCTCAATCGTCTGCACTCGCTCGAACGCCCACGCGTGCAGCGGATCGTCGCCTGCGACGTAGCAGTCAGCTACGAGTCCAGTCTCGATGTGGACGATGTTGAAGTGCCCGTGCTGCGGGCGGGCCGTTTCGGTCTCGAAGGCTTCGCGAGGTGGGGAGTAGTAGTCTTTTTCCGGCCACAGGGACAGGAAGCGGTCGGAGTGGTCGGGCCGCACCGCAAGCACCAAATCGATATCGCGAGTGAATCGGGGCTCGCCGTAGATGATCGCGGCCACCCCCCCGGTGATGAAGTATCTGATCCCCGCCGCGGCCAGAGGCCGGACGAAGATCGCCAGCAGGCTAGGCTCGATCACCAGACATGATGCGACGCGCCTCTCTCAATACATCTTCGTGGCTCCAATCCGTGTGGCGTCTGCGGACGGCCGCAAGCGTCAGGGCTCTCGCCTCACGCCACAATCCCTGGGCCACGCGGAGCTTCTCCGCTGGCGTCATGTCCCGGAGCCGATTCAGCTCGAGTTCGCGGAGGCTGGGCATTTCGAAATGTCCCTCGGATCGCGGCAGGAGGCAAGCGATCATTCGCGAGCAGACGGTCGCCCCGTTCGCTGCCGACGGTATCCGCCGCGCGTCTCCGCGAAATTGCACTGCTCTTGTCGGCGCAGCTATCGCCGGTCCCCCGCCCGTTGGTGGCGATGTCGGCCGAGGAGCTCAGCCCGGAAGTATCTCCGGACGGACGCTGGCTCTCGTACACGTCCAACGAGTCTGGCAGCCGTGAAGTTTACGTGCGACCCTTCCCAGAGACCGCCGACGCGCGGTATCAGGTATCGACCGCGGGGGGAATCTTGTCGGTGCATGCGAATCATATAGTAGCGAGCGAAGCGGCAACACTAGATCGCTCTCCAACTTCAGCGAGCGATTACCGGCCTCCGGCTCGAGATGGTTGGCGATATCATCTGGCTCACCATCATGAAATTGCGGAGCATGCCCCTCGTAGGTAGGCTGCTCGGCGCGTCGGCCGCGGTCCGTGCAGCCGTAAATCTGATTCGCTAGCGGTACAAAACCACAAGAGCTCATGGCCCCACGATGAAGCATCGATGGACTACTGCGCTGCTCCTGTTTGCTGGCCGCACGCTGAACACCCCGCTGTCCGCGATCAGACGATCGGCTTCAGGACCGTCCGGCCGTACGCGATGAACGCCATGAGGAGGCCCAGCACGCCGCTCAAGATCATGGGCGTGATCTCGCGGTACTGGACGTGCACCCAGACGAACACGAGGCTCTCGATTGCCAGCACCGTGGCAGCCGTGACCGTCAGCCGCGGCTGCCAATGGAGGGCGGCGGGGACGATGAGCGCGACCGTGCACACGAGTTCGAGGGTGCCCAAGGCCATCCAAGCTTCCCGCGGCAACGCACCAAAGGACGGGACATCTTCGCTCCATCGAACCCCGGAATAAACAGGCGGTATATTATGACATGTCCCGGCTCGGTTCACGTCTCGCGCTGATCTGCATGCTTTTCGGATGCAGCTCCGAAAGAATTCTCGAGCCTGTAGCGCAATTCACCCTCGCGCCCAGAAATACCCTTCTTCAGCAGGGCATGGTGCTTCAGATGAAGCCCCTCACTGCGACCGACGGACCCCCGCTAAGCGGCGCATTGAGCTGGTCGACCTCCGCCTCTGCAGTGGCGTCCGTTGACGCAACTGGTCTCGTAACGGCATTGACACCCGGCACGTCGATAGTCACTGCCACGGCGGGAGCGTCGCACGACTCGACCCTCGTTACTGTCCAGGCTGGCGAGGGGAGGACGCTTGTCGCATCTGGAGACACGAACTGCGGTTTGACGACTTCCTCAGGGGCGGTATGCTGGGGTGAGAACATCCACGGTCAGACAGGAACGCTGTCTCCGGCAGAGGCGGTCTTCGTTCCGGCGGGGGTTGCGGCGGGTGTGACGTGGCGATCCCTCGATGGATCGTGGAATCACACGTGCGGAGTCGACACGGAAGCGGATATCTACTGCTGGGGACTGAACGCAGCCGGGCAGCTCGGGACGGGGAGCATATCCGAGACGATGATTCCGTCCCGGCGCGTGGCTGGAGACAGGAAGTTCGTTTCAGTATCCGCCGGCGGGGCAGCGTGGCGCCCCGGTTCGGATATCGAGCTTTTCCGATCCCAGCAGACGTGCGGCCTGACGAAAGAGGGTGACGTGTACTGCTGGGGAGTGCAAGGCGACCCTGTGAACACCGGCGAGTATCAATCCAGTACCCCGCGGGCAGCAGCGCCTGGATTGCGATTCGCCGCCATATCGGTTGGCAACGGATACGTTTGCGGAATAGCGTTTGATCGACGCGCGTACTGCTGGGGCAACAACGATGTCGGACAACTGGGCCGGGCTGGGGGAGCATTCGATCGCGGTCCTCGCCTGGTCGACGGTGACCTGCGTTTTGCACGAATATCTGCAGGGGGCATTCACGCCTGCGGCATCACCATCGATGGAAGCGCGTGGTGCTGGGGAGCCAACGATGCGCTCCAGGTCGGCGCTGCGAGCAGCGATCAGTGCAGCTATCGCGGCGTGATCGTGCAGTGTCAGAGGCGGCCCCTGGCTGTCGGCGGTGGATTCACGTTCGCCTCCATCTCCGCAGGAAGCTGGGGCCCGGCGCCTTCTGTCTTCGAGTCGCCACCAGGGTACACTGCCCACACCTGCGGCGTTACCGTCTCGCAGGACATCGTCTGCTGGGGCTGGAACCGGTACAGCCAGATCCGACGCAGGGAGATCCTCACCGAGCCGGTGAATCTGTCGCCTGCGCCGGTAGCGATTCAGGGAATGAAGTTCCGCGAAGTATCCGCCGGTTCAAGGCACACATGCGCCGTCTCGGTCGGGAACCGGGCGTACTGCTGGGGTGCTACCACGCGAGGGCAGCAGGGAGTCCCCTCAGGCGAAGTCATCAACAACTCGTATGCGCCGGTCGCTGGCGGATTTCTGTTCAGATGACGTCAGCTTTCCGCGGATGTAGCGCCGCCATGCGATGTCGCAGCCTACCCGTTCTCCGCTACATGATCCTGGTGGTCCTGCTGACCGGCTGCAGTGAGACTCTGCTCGATCCGCCTGTGGCACCACCGCGGCCAACCGATCTTCGTGCGTCGTTCATTTCCTCGAGGTCTGTCCGACTTTCCTGGACTCCGGTGGTGGCATTGGACGGAGGGGCGGTGAGCTACAGCGTTTTTCGGAACGACTTGAAACTCGCCGAGGTGACCACGAACGAGTTCGTCGATTCGGCTTTGGTGAGCGGTTCGACCTACACGTGGTTCGTGAGCGCGAGGACAGCGCAGGGCGGTGTCTCAGCTCCGTCAGACCCGGTAGTAATTTCCACTGGCGACATCGACCAGCCGATGGTTACGAGGACAGCGCCCGCAAGCATGGCGTCCGGCGTCTCGAGACTCCCGGCCCCTTCGGTGACGTTCAGCGAACCGATGATTCCGCTGAGCGTGATGTCGGGGGGTTTTGTCGCCAGGTTGACGACGACCGGTGAGCCGATATACGGAACTGTCAGCTACGATTCGACTTCCCGTACCGCTGATTTCTGGCCTTTTTCCATCCTCCCCGCGCGCACGAGCATCACGGTGACAGTCGGGACCGGCGTGCGCGACATCGCCGGTAATGGGTTGTCAGCTCCGTTCAGCTTCAGCTTTACCACGGGCGACGCTCCGAGCACATCCGACGAACTTCCCCGCAGCCCGGAGCCTCTGCTGATAACGCAGGCAATTGGAATCGGATTGCCGGACCTGTTCAAGCTCAAGAGTGACGGAAGCGGCAAGGTCAACATCACCAATCATCCTTCGTGGGATAAGGACGGCGCGTGGTCGCCCGATGGACGACACGTGGCCTTCGCCAGCGACCGTAGCGGAACGTGGGACATCTTCGTCATGCGCGATGACGGTACCGGGCTTCGTCAACTCACCTTCGACGGAACGATTCAGGTCGAGCCGAGGTGGTCGCCCGATGCGCGGCGCATCGTGTTCGTCAGCACGAAGGACGGCGCGTCCCCAGGGCCCAACTACCTCGCGGCAGGTGATGCCTGGGCCATGAATGCCGATGGCACGCAGCAGCTGAACCTCACCCGCACACCCGCGATCGACGAAACATGGGCGCAATTCTCTCCCGACGGCCAAAGATTGACTTACACACGCATTGAGTTGCAGTCGAATGCGGCCGGCTTTCTTACGGGACGATCCAGGCGATTCATGATAGCCAATCCCGACGGAAGCGAACCGGCGCCGCTCAGGGCACTCGATCCGAACTTCGTGGACGATGTCGCATCGTGGTCACCCGACGGGAAGCAGCTGGCATTTTCAGCCTTCAACGTGCGGCATCCTATGTTTTTAGAGAACTACCTGCTGTTCGTGATCGATCGGGACGGTTCGAATCTCCGCCAGCTGTCCACCGGTGGTACGCAACGGTTTCCTTCGTGGTCTCCCGATGGAAAATCCCTCTTTTTTTCGGTTTCTTCGGGAGAATTCTGGGGCAAGGAAGGGGTTGGTGCAGTGACACTGAACCTGGACCCAGGCTCTACCGGTGGCTTCGTCGCGCCGTTAAGGCCTCGGTCAGAGGTACAGAGCCCGCATTCCTGGAGAAGGTAAGCTTCAGATCGGCTCGCTCCTTCCCCCGGCCAACCTGCTGCTGATGCGCTTATCGAGAGTGCCGCGCAAGCCCTGAGGCATCTGCTTCGGTGTCGATATCCGTCGCTGCTTCAGGCATCGGGACGGCCGTAACCAGCCCTCCAGCCCTGCTCAGCCAGCTGGCAGCCCCCTTGTCACCGTCAAGTCGGGACAGGGCGGGTATGTACTCCGTTCCAATCACAATCGGCACTCCCAGAGTTCCCGAGTACTCCGATGCAATGATCCGGCGCTATTCGTCGAACCGGGAAATGAGGAGGCGCAGCGCGGCGGCGCCAACCATCGGCTGATCAGCGAGGGTAATCAGCACCCCGTCGAGATCCTCCCTTTCCAGCGACGTCAGTCCGGCCTCGAGGGAGGAGGCGATTCCAGTGTCCCAGCGGGCAGAGTTGCCTATGCTCGCTCCAGCTGTGCGAAGATTACAGTCCTTCCGCGGGATCTCACTCCATAACGCGATGGTCCTGGCGACCGAGATTGCTGATTGGCGCCGCTTCGAGCGTCCATCACAACTCAGCTGCTATCTCGGGCTCGTATCCAGGGAATATTCCAGTGGTGACCGAGAGCGGCGAGGTTCGATCACCAAAGCCGGCAACAGCCACTGCCGGCTCGTTCTTATTCAGGCTACCTGGTGTTACCGTCATCGGCCAGCAACGGGCGTCGATTTGAAGCGCCGACAGTCAGGGCAACCGCCCGGCGTTATCGCGCATGCCTGGAAAGCTCAACAGCGACTGCATCAGCGCTTCAACCATCTCGCTTATCGAAAAGCCCCACAGATCGCTGTGGTCGCCGTCGCTCGTGAACTGGTGGGACTCTTGTGGTCGGTTATGCAGGACCTCGAACCAAATCGACATCAAGCCGCGTGAGGAGTGATCGTGGTCCGGCGTGGTCTCGAGGCTCGATGTGCGAGCATTCTCGATGGCGTTATGCGGCCTGCATATCAACTAGTGCAGGATCCCCGTGCCTAGAATGAGCCAGCTCCCGACGAATCCAATTCTTGCCGCACTGCCGGAGCAATCCGGTAATCGGCGTATATCAGCAGGATCAACCGTCGATGCCGCTTCGCCCACGTCGTACCATGATCACAGCTATCAACCAATCTTTTGACAACAGCCCAGTCATATCAACGCTTGAGTTCAGCTGCGAGGGCGCGAACGTGATCTCCGCTGCCGGTGCGGAGCGATGCGCGCCTTCGGGATCTTGCTCCAGTTTCGTTGACACTCATGGTTTACGCCGCGCGCCGTTCGAAGGCAAGAGGCGAGAGGTAGTTCAAGCTCGAGTGCAAACGAACCGTGTTGTAGTAGCGCATGTATCCGTCAAGCTGACGGCGGAGCGCGCGCTCGGTGGCGAACGTGATGCCCCGCGTCAACTCGGCCTTCAGGGAGTGAAAGAAAGATTCGGCGATTGCATTGTCGCCTGGTCCTCTGACACTCGCACTCTGAAGGAGGCCGAACTGCACGACTTGCGCACAGAACGGAGCCCCCATGTACTCCGAGCCCCGGTCACTATGGAATATCACGCCACGGGCAGGTCGCCCGCGCACCGCTCGGGCGAGCACCGCGCAGGTGACCCCGGCCGTGCGTTGGCGCGTGAGCGTCCAAGCCAGGATCCGCCGCGAGTACTGATCCATCACGATTGCGAGATACCGCCACGTGCCCGCGACCTTGAGATACGTGATGTCACCGACCCACACTTGATTCGGCTTCGTCACTGAGGCACTCCAAACCCGGTTGGGGTGTCGCGCGTAGCGCAGGTGGATGCTCGCCTTGGCGCGATATCCCTGTACGGCTTTCGCACGCATTCCGGCCGTCCGCATGAGCCGGGCGACCCGGCGTCGGCTGACGCACCACTTGGCAGTCACCAGCAGATGATGGATCCGTGGACTACCGTACCGTTCGCGGTGCAAGGCGAATAGCCGCCCGATCTCCGCCGACAGCACCCGGTCCTGCTTCGCGTGAGCACTCTCTCCGCGCCTACGCCAGGCATAGAAGCCTGCGGCGGTCACGAGATAGCGCCGGCACAACGCGGTCACGCCGACCTGGGCGTGGTGCGACTCGATGAAGGCGAAGATGTCGCCTTTCGAGCGGAACAGAACCGGATGGCTTTTTTTAGGAGGTCATGCTCCTCCTGCAGCTCGGCGTGCTTGCGCGCCAGCGCCTGTAGCTGGGCAATCTCGCGCGCTGGTCCCGGCGGTGGTGCTTTCGGAGCTTTCCCTCGAATCAATCCGTCGCGCACGTCCTTCCGCCACTTGGACAGCATGAAGGGATGGATCTCCAGCGCACCGGCGACGGTCTTCACCTGAATCCCCGGCTGCTGACTTAAGCGCACGGCAGTCAGTTTGAACTCGTCACTGTACTTGCGTACCGAGCGTGGCCCTGATCGTGGCATCGACGACACTCCATGGTCGTTAGGTGGAAGTGTCTACGAAAGCGGTGCAAGAACCCTTGTCTGCTGCAACGTTCGTTAGGCTGCTCACGCATGGAATCAGGATATCAATCCGTTGACATCATGGTATTCCAAAAAGCAAGACCTCTTTACGTGACATTGGTTGACGAACGACTGCTCAGAAGATATCCAGGTCGCGACCGACGACAAAATGGCCAGAATACCGGACCAACATGTCACTGACCAGCTCTTCCGGTGACAGGCTTGCGTAGTGGTAGAGAATAAGTAATCGAGGTTTTGCCTTGCGAGCGAGTTCAGCAAGCTCGGGCGTTGTCGTATGGTACCTGGCTGAAAAGCGCTGGAATGTCTCTGGTCGGGTCGACAGCCAAGCGGGCGTATGCGCCTCATGAATCAACACATCACAACCACGGCATGCGTCGATCGTCGCCTGCGTCGGATTCGTGTCGCCGGAAATCACGATACTGCGGTCGGGCGTATCGAAGCGATAGCCGTAGCTCTCCATGTCATGTTTAGTTGCGAAGGCAGTGACCGTCACATTCTCATCCTTGTAGATAAGCCCGGGCTTTATCTCGTGAGCATTGACCTTATGCCCTTCAGGGAATCCTCGCTGGTTGCCGTCTGGGTTTGTGCGGGTCTCAATATCTACTCGGTATGCTTCCAGCAGGTGTTTGGTCATGGCCTGTAGACCTCGTGGTCCGTAGACCTCCAAAGGCACACGACGTCCGACAGTCCAAGGCGTGAAGATCAAATCCGGATAGCCGACAGTGTGATCGGAGTGAAGGTGTGTAATGAAGGCGACACGAAGCTTCGTCGGTTCGAGCGCCTTGACGTCCTTATCAAGGAATGCTGCGCTCGCACGCCGCACGACGCCGGGCCCAAGGTCAACAAGGTAGGCCACGTCATTTACAACAATGGCCGTCGCCGGTCCGGACCGATCGGGTAGTGGCGCCGGATTGCCAGTTCCTAAGAGAACGATTCTCGTAGTAGTTGTCCGTTTCGCGCCTGGCTGTTGAGCCGCAATTCGGGAAGTCAGTGGAAGTGGCAAGGCACCAACGAGTAGGAGTAGCGACCGGACCCACATCTGATTAGCTCGCATGTCTTTGATCCTCGATGACTGGGAGCGCCGCTCGGGTCAAGCCCGCCTAGAAAATATGACTGGGCTGGCCTCCGGTTTATCCGTGGATTAGCTCCTCGGTGTGGAACCGGCGTTGCCAGAGCCAGCTACCAGGTCACGACTCTGGATGACGTTATCGAGACGGCTGACATTTTATCACGGCGACGGGCAACAAGGACATCATCACCGCCGCGCACATGGCGAAGATGAAGGACAAGGCTATCGTCGGTAACATCGGTCACTTCGACAACGAGATCGACATGGCCGGCCCGAAGAAAGGCGAAGAGAGTGGAGCGTATTAACATCCAGCCGCAGTACGACGAATACGTGTTCCCCGACGGCCACAGTGTGATGATCCTCGCCGAGGGTCGCCTGCTGAACCTCGGATGCGCGACTGGTCACCCCAGCTTCGTGATGTCAGCGAGCTTCACCAATCAGGTCATGGCGCAGATCGAGCTTCACACGAATTCAGGGAAGCACGAGACGCGCGTCTAAGGACAAAAGACAAACACCGGAACAATACCTTCCTGATGCGAGCTTGGTGCCATCAGCTTCTGGCTGAAGCGTAAGTAATGCGGCCAGCTCCCGGCTTTTTGGCTGGCCGCATTACTTACGCATCGGCTCGCTGCTGGCCGCGAAACGGCTGGCAGCAGGAAGGTTCTGTTCTGTTTTGTTTCTTCGCTCGATCAACCGCAGCAGCATCGGCGTAAAGATGAGCTGCATAGCCAGCTCCATCTTGCCGCCCGGCACCACCAGCGTGTTGGCGCGCGACATGAATGAGTCGTGCAGCATGGTGAGCAGATACGGAAAGTCGAGTCCGCGCGGATCGGAGAACCGGATCACCACAAGGCTCTCGTCGGCCGTGGGAATTGTGCGCGCAATGAATGGATTCGATGTATCGACGACTGGCACACGCTGAAAGTTTATATGCGTGCGCGTGAACTGCGGGCAGATGTAATGCACGTAGTCGTGCATGCGCCGAAGAATGACATCCGTAACCGCGTCGGTCGAATACCCGCGCGTGCTCTTGTCACGGTGAACCTTCTGAATCCATTCCAGGTTCACCACGGGCACTACGCCAATCAGCAGGTCGGCGTGACGCGCTACGTCCACGGACGCCGTCGTCACACCGCCGTGCAGCCCTTCGTAGAACAGCATTTCACTGTGCGGCACCGGCTCCCACGGTGTAAAGGTGCCTGGCTCCTGACCGTACGGCGCAGCTTCCTCGTCGGTGTGAAGGTACTTGCGATACCTTCCGCAACCTGACTCACCGTAGCTGCAGAACAACGCCTCGAGCTCGGCGAACAGGTTTGCCTCCTCGCCGAAGTGGCTGAAGGTCTGCTGACCGGCGCTCTCCGCCTCTGCCATCGCTCTCTGCATTGCCGCGCGATCATACCGATGGAAGCTGTCCCCTTCGATCACGGCGGCACTAATACGCTCGCGCCGGAAGATCGTCTCGAATGTCCGCGTCACCGAGCTGGTGCCGGCACCCGAGGAACCAGTAATCGATACAATCGGATGATTGATCGACATTCTTGCTCGGTGGTCAGTCGGCGGGTGAGAACAGCCCGCGCTTGCCGAACAACTGCGCGTTGTAAGGGTCCCGCTGCCTCTCGCCATTACCTGGCAAGATGCGCTCGATGTCCCGCGATGACACAAGCTCAATCGCAGTCGGTTTGGCATCGTCCGGTGCAAAAACGCGGCTGCCGAGAACGTCCTCGGCCTCGAGCGTGGAGAGGTCTTCACGCGTCAATGCATGGTTCGCCGAGAAAAGC
>Ga0136617_10000002_pt1 | contig 139913 bp, 143 predicted proteins | sample AntDrymUQ3222106_2_FD_129672 | JGI IMG/M metagenome (GOLD analysis project Ga0136617, IMG submission 129672) | Polar desert sand microbial communities from Dry Valleys, Antarctica - metaG UQ322 (21.06) | ecosystem: Environmental > Terrestrial > Soil > Desert | place: Antarctica: Dry Valley...
CGCCGGCCCGGTGATCGCGGGCGTCAGCCTGTTCGGCGGGCGCGGCTCGGTGTGGGGCGCGCTGCTCGGCGCACTGGTCATCGGCTCGATCTCCAACGGCATGGACCTGCTGGCGCTCGAGTCGTCGGTGAAGTTCATGGTCACGGGCGGCGTCCTCCTGGTCGCCGTCGCACTCGACGCCGTCGGCCGCCAGCGCCGCCAGGCGCACGGCCGGCTCTGAACGGGAGTTCCGGCCCGAGGAGATCAGCTGGGCTTGGTCACGGCGGTGAGCCTGCAGCGTCCCCCGGCGCACGCGTCCCGCGCCTCGGCGATCCGAAACCGCGCTGCTGCGCCGCGAGCGGCGAGCCGACAGTGTCTCGTTCTGGTTCCGCGCCGACCCAGGCACCCGCGAGGCACTCGAGGAACTCGCGCGTCGCGAGTCAGCCTGTTGCCCGTTCCTCGACTACCGAGCCGAGACGGCCGGCGACGAGGTGATCTGGACCACCACCAACACGGTCACGGGCGACGCGCGCGCTGCGATCGACGTCTTCCTCGACGCCCTCCACGCGCTGCCCGACCACCCAGGATCAGACATCGCGAGCCTCTACAGGCGCCTCGCCGAACACGATGTCCACATCGTCGAGAACGGCGAGCACTTCGAGCTGCGTCGCTGAGCTCAGCCGAGGACCGTCACTCGGTCCTCGCGAACCGCCGGATCGCGAGGCCCAGCATCGTCAGGCCCAGCAGCAGCACCATCCCCACCTCGAACAGCGGCGGCAGGTGCCAGCCGAGCCAGGTGACGCCCGGGTCCAGCGTCCGTCGCGCCGTCTCGGACACGTCGAGGTGGCTGAACACCAGGTGGCGCATCGGGTCCACGGCGTAGGTCAGCGGGTTGACCCGGTTGAGCAGCTCCAGCCAGCCGGGAAGCCCGGCGACCGGGTAGAGCGCGCCGGACAGGAAGACCATCGGGAACACGACCAGCTGCATCACCCAGGTGAAGGTCTGGGCCTGCTTGATCGTGACGGCCACCAGCACGCCGAACGCGCTAACGGTGAAGGCCAGCAGCACCAGCAGGCCGAACGCGACAAGGATCAGCAGTGGGTCGTAGGGGACGTCGACGAGCCCGGCGAGCGCGAGCACGATCACGCCCTGCGACGCCGCGATGGTCGCTCCACCCACGCACTTGCCCACGATGATCGACGTCCGGCTGACCGGCGCGATCATCATCTCCTTCAAGAACCCGAGCTCCCGGTCCCAGACCAGCGAGGCGGCGCTGATCATCGCGGTGAAGAACACTGCGACGCAGACGACGCCGGGGAAGATGAACGTCTTGAGGTCGACGCCGTCGGTGGAGGCGGCGGACAGCGACTGCAGGCCGGAGCCCAGCACGAACAGGAACAGCAGCGGCTGGACCAGCCACATCATGAGCTGCGCGCGGTCGTTGGCGAAGCGGATCATGTCGCGGCGCCAGACGGCCCTCGCCGCCCGCGCCTCCGAGCGCCACGTGCGCTCCGGCACCCGGGCGGCGGCGACGTCGGCCATGACGGCGGCGCTCATCGCTTCGCCCCCGCCATCGTGCGCATCATGGTCCGGTCCAGGTCCGCGACGCCGCCCGTCTCAGCGTCGCGAATCGTCGTGCCCGTGTGGCGCATGAAGACGTCGTCGAGCGTCGGCCGCGAGACGGCGACCGACGTGATGCCGACGTCGAGCTCGGCGAACAGCCGCGGGACGAACCTCTCGCCGTTGGAGACGTGGAACGTCACCGCGCCCTCGGCCACCGTGGCCTCGATGCCGAAGCGGTCCCGCAGCGCGACCAGCGCCGCGTCGTCGTCGGCCGTGCCCAGCACGACGCGGTCGGCCCCGACCGCGGCCTTCAGCGCCTCCGGCGTGTCGAGAACGACGATCTCACCGCGGTCCATGATCGCGATGCGGTCGCAGAACTCCGCCTCGTCCATGTAGTGCGTGGTCATGAAGATCGTCGTCCCCTCCGTCTCCTGGAGGGCCCGGATGTAGCGCCAGATCGAGCTGCGCGTCTGCGGATCCAGGCCGATGGTCGGCTCGTCGAGGAACAGCACGCGCGGCGAGTGCAGCAGCCCGCGGGCGATCTCCAGGCGCCGCTTCATGCCGCCGGAGAACGTCATCACGGCCTGCTCGCGCCGGTCGGCGAGGCCGACCATCTCGAGCAGCTGGTCGATCCGGGCCGGGATGACACCGGGGTCGATGTCGTAGAGCTCGGCGTGGAACCAGAGATTCTGCTCGGCGGTGAGGCGGACATCCAGCGTGGGGTCCTGGAAGACCAGGCCGATCTGGCGGCGCACGTCGTCGCGCCGGCTGACGACGTCGAAGCCGCTGACGCGCGCCGCGCCGGACGTGGGCTCGGCAAGGGTGCAGAGCATGTTGATCGTCGTGCTCTTGCCGGCCCCGTTGGGGCCGAGGAAGCCGAAGACCTCGCCCGGCGCGACGGCGAACGACACGCCGCGGACGGCGTCGACCTCGCCGTAGGACTTGACGAGGTCGTCGACCTCGATGGTGGGTGGGAGAGTGGAAGTCACGACGCGGCAGCATAACGCTACAGTCACTGAATTTCTACCGCCGCTAAAGTGATATGATCGTTGTCAGGGGCACAGACCGAAGGCCTCCGTGCCGGTTTACGCTCCACCTGGATGCGCCTGCTCCTCAACCTGATCTGGCTCGTCTTCGGCGGCCTCGTGATGGCCTTCGGCTACGCCGTCGTCGCGCTCGTGATGTTCGTGCTCGCCGGATGGTGGCTTGCGATCGGACACCTGATCACCGGTGTCCTCATGTGCCTCACGATCATCGGCATCCCGCTCGGGCTCGCCAACTTCAAGCTCATTCCCGTGTCGCTGAAGCCCTTCGGCCGCGACATCATCGACACCGACCAGGCACGCAGGCTCGGGATCCAGCCGGCGGTGGCGATGCCGAAAGACCCCTCGTCGCGCTGACCGCTGCGGTTGCCGTATGCCGGTAGTTCAAGCGCGGTAGATCCGGGGCATGAGCCTCCCCGAGTAGCGTCTGCACGCAGCATCGGTTAGTAGTCGACACGTGCAGATCAGCGTCCTTGGACCCGTGGAGGTCAGCGTCGGCGGCCAGCCGGTGGCCATCGGCGCGGGCAAGCCGCGCGCGTTGCTCGCGCTGCTCGCGCTGCACGAGGGCACGACCGTCTCGACTGCGCGGCTCGTGGAGGGCCTGTGGGGCGAGCAGCCGCCGGCCAGCGCCCACAAGATGGTTCAGCTCTACGTCTCACAGCTGCGCAAGGCGCTGGCGATGGGCGAAGACGGCGGCGAGATCATCACGCGCGGGCGCGGCTACGAGCTGCGCCTCGGCGACGGCGGCCTGGACGCCCGGCGCTTCGAGCAGCTGATCACCGGCGGGATGCCGCGTGAAGCGCTCGGGCTGTGGCGCGGCGCGCCGCTGGCCGACGTCGCGGACGAGCCGTTCGCCGGCGGTGAGATCCGCCGCCTCGAGGAGCTGCGCCTGCGGGCGATCGAGCTGGCCGTCGAGAGCGATCTGGCGGGCGGCCGACATCGGGAGATCGTCGGCGAGATCGAGGCCGCCGCGGCCGAGGAGCCGCTGCGCGAGCGCCTGCACGCCCAGCGGATGCTCGCCCTCTATCGCTCCGGCCGACAGGCGGACGCGCTCGAGGCCTACCGCGATTTCCGCGGAACCCTCGTGGAGGCGATCGGGGTGGAGCCCGGCCCAGACCTTCGCCATCTGCACGAGGCGATCCTGCGCCAGGACCCCGACCTCGAGCCGCCCGCGCGCGCCGACGACACGGCTGAGCTGCCGCCGGAGCTGGACGTGGGCACCGCGCTGGTGGGCCGTGAGGCGGAGCTCGACTGGCTGCGCGAGCACTGGCGGCATACGCACGGCGGCGCCGGACGGCTCGTCCTCGTCGCGGGCGCGCGGGGCATCGGCAAGACCCGGCTGGCGGCCGAACTGGCAGCGGAGCTGCACCGCGACCGCGCGACCGTGCTCTACGCCTCCGGCGCCGGTGCGCCGGAGACAGCCCGCGCCGCGATCGCGAGCGCGCGGGCCGCGCAACGGCCGACGCTCGTGGTGATCGACGACCTCGATCGCGCCGGCGAAGAGATCCGCGGCCTGCTCGACGACCTCGCCAAACCGCTGCGGGCCCTCCCGGTGCTCGTCGTTGCGGCCACCCTCCCCGGCGCCCCGGTCGTCCGCGCCGCCGGGAGGCTGACGCTCGCTGCCCTCGCTGCGGACGGCGTGGCCGCCATCGCGCGGTCGTATGCGCACGAGGACACCGAGGTGCCGATCGCTCGACTGGCCGAGGCAAGCGGGGGGGTCCCGCAGCGCATCCATCGCCTCGCGAACGAGTGGGCGCGGACCGAGGCCGCGAAGCGCCTGGATGCCGCCGCGCGCCGCGCCGCTTCTGACCGGACCAACCTGCGCACAGCCGAGGACGACCTCGCGAGCACCGTCGTCGAGCGCCAGGCGGCGCGCGAGCGCGACGACGTCGAGCGTGGTGCCGACGGCATCGTGGTCTGCCCATTCAAGGGCCTGGCGTCGTTCGACCTCGATGACAGCGCGTTCTTCTTTGGCCGCGAGCGGCTCGTCGCGGAGATGGTCGCGCGGCTGGTGGGCGCCCCGCTGATGGGCATCGTGGGGCCCTCCGGGAGTGGGAAGTCGTCCGCGCTGCGCGCGGGGCTCCTGCCGGCGCTCGCCGAGGGCGTGCTCCCGGGCAGCGAGGGCTGGACGCTCATGCTCCTGCGCCCGGGCGAACATCCGGCGCGCGCGCTCGACGACGCGGTTGCCGCTACCGCTCCGGACGCGCGGCTCGTTGTCGCGGTCGATCAGTTCGAGGAGGTCTTCACCGCCTGCCGCGACGAGGCCGAGCGCGGCGCGTTCGTCGACGCGCTCGTGGAGTCCACGCGCGACCCTCGCCGCCGCGCGCTCGTGCTGGTCGCCATCCGCGCGGACTTCTACGGCCGCTGTGCGAGCTACCCCGAGCTGTGGCGCCTGCTGGGCGCGAACCAGGTCACGGTCGGCCCGATGCGTCGTGAGGAGCTGCGCCGCGCGATCGAGCTGCCGGCCCGTCGAGCGGGCCTCGAGGCCGACCGGGAGTTGACGGACGCGCTCGTCGGCGACGTCGAGGGCGAGCCCGGAGCGCTGCCGCTCATGTCGACCGCGCTGCTCGAGCTGTGGCAGCGACGTGACGGACGGCACCTGCGGCTCGCCGCCTACGAGCAGGCGGGCGGTGTGGACGGTGCGGTCGCGCGGCTGGCGGAGAGCACGTACGCGCGGCTCGATCCGGCCCAGCAGCGGATCGCCCGCCGGATCCTGCTGCGGCTCGCCGGCGAGGGCGAGGGCGACGCGGTCGTGCGCCGGCGCGTGGGCTTCGACGAGCTGCCGGGGAAGGGCGTCGCGGAGGTCCTCGACGCGCTCGCCGTCGACCGGCTGGTGACCGTCAGCGAGGGCACGGCCGAGGTCGCGCACGAGGCGCTGCTGCGCGAGTGGCCGCGGCTGCGCGGCTGGCTCGAGGAGGACGCGCAGGGCCGCCGGCTGCATAACGATCTGGGCACCGCGGCGCGCGCGTGGGACGCCGCCGGCCGCGACGCCGGTGAGCTCTACCGTGGCGCCCGCCTCGCCGCGGCGTTGGACTGGTCCGCCGCCCACGACGCGGATCTCAGCCCGGCGGAGCGCGCCTTCCTGGACCAGAGCCGTGCGACGAGCGAGCGCTCGCAGCGCCGCCTGCGGGCCGGGCTCGTGGGCGTCGCCGGGCTGCTGGTGCTCGCCGTCATCGCCGGCGCGCTCGCGTTCGACCAGCGCGGCAACGCCCGCGAAAAGGCCGTCGCCGCCGACGCGCAGCGGCTCGGCTCGCGCGGCCTGCTGGAGAACGATCTCGACACCTCGCTGTTGCTAGCCCGCCAGGGCGTGGCACTCAACGACTCGGTGCAGACGCGCGGCAGCCTGCTCGCAGCGCTCGGGAAGAGCCCGGCGGCGGTCGGCGTGATGCGGGGGGACGGCGAGCGCATGTCGGAGCTCGCGTTGAGCCCCGACGAGCGCACGCTGGTCGCCGGCGATCCTGCCGGCAACGTCTTCTTCTTTGACACCCGCACACACCGGCGCGTCGCCACCGTCCGGCCCACCACCGGCATTGCATGGATCACGAAGCTGACCTACAGCCCCGACGGCAGCCGCCTCGCGATCGCGCACGACACCGCCACGCGCGGGAACGCGGTCGCGGTGCTCGACACCCGCAGCCGCCGGGTGCTTCGGAGCTTCACTCCGCCGCGCCCCGGCTTCGTGACCGCGATGCGGTTCACGGCCGACGAGACGATCGAACTCACCACCGTCGCGAACCAAGACTCCGAGAACGAGCCGGCACATTTCATGCGCTATGACGCGCGGACGGGCCGTCGCCTGCTCGGTCCCATCGTCCTCAACCGGCGCGCCTATTCGCCTCTGCTGTCCATGAGTGACGGACGCCGCCTGATCACGGCCGGCGACGGCGAGGTCGTCGTGCGCGACGCCGCGACGCTGCAGGTGCGCAGGCGCTATCGAGTCGCCGGCGAGACCGAGCCGCGCTGGGCGGCCGGGTTCGCTCTCAGCCCCGACGACCGCACGCTGTCGATCGGCGAGCGGGACGGCTCGGTGCGCCTGCTCGAGCTTCGGACCGGCGCGGTGCGGACCGCCTCCGGCCGCCACGACGACGGCGTCGGGGCCGCGCAGTTCACCCCGGACGGCCGGACGCTCGTCACCGGGAGCGAGGACGACAACGTCATCGTGTGGGACGTGCGGCAGGCGGCGGCGGGCGAGACGCTCTCCGGGCACTCCAGCGGCGTCGAGTCGCTCCGGATCACCCGGAACAGCCGGACGGCGTACACCGCAGGCCTCGACGGCAGGGTGTTCATCTGGGACCTCGTGGGGCGCCGGCGCCTCGGCCGGCCGTTCAAGGCCAGCGCGGGCGGCGACGCGTTCGCCGGGGCCGTCAGCTCGGACAGCCGGCTGTTCGCGAGGGGCCAGGACGACGGCGCGATCACCATCACCGACACTCGCACGCTGGCGCCCCGCACCCCGTTCCGCGCCGGCGGCAGCGGCCAGTCGATGCGCTTACGCTTCGTGCCGGGCAGCCGGCTCATGGTCGTGGCCCGCGAGCAGGGCTTCCTGGCGCTCGTCGACAGCGATTCGGGACGAATCCTCCGGCGGCTGCGCGGCCATCGCGGGCGCATCTACACACCGGGGATGAGCGCCGACGGACGCCTGCTGGCCACGGGTGGCGGCGATGACAAGACGGTCCGGTTCTGGTCGCTTCCGGCCGGGCGGGCGCTCGGCGCCCCGCTGCGCTTCCGGCGCCAGCTCTTTGAGGCCCAGCTGAGCCCCGACGGCCGCCGGATGGTCGTGTCGCTCGTCGATGAGAACTACGAGAGCGGGACCGTCGAGGTGTGGGACGTTCGCAGCCGCCGTCGCGTGCGCAGCGTGCGCCTCGCCGCCTTCGCGGGCTTCACGCGCTTCAGCCCGGACGGCCGGCTGCTGGCCGTCGGCAATCGCTTCGGAAAGACGCAGGTGTGGTCGACGGCGAGCTGGAAGCCCGTCACGCGCTGGCTGGGCGGCGATGGAGGCGGGATCCTCATCGGGCACATCAGCCCGGACGGCCGCAGGCTCGCGACCGGCAGCGACACCGGCAACGTGCAGCTGTGGGACATCCCGACCGAGCAGGCGCTCGGCGCGCCGCTGCCGGGTGGCACCAATGTGCCGGTCCTGCCGTTCTTCACCGCGGACGGAACCGCGCTGATCGCCAGCTATGCGACCGGCCGCGCGATCACCTGGGACATCCGCCCCGAGTCCCTCACCCGCCACGCGTGCGAGGTCGCCGGTCGCCGGCTCACGCGCGCCGAGTGGCAGGAGTTCTTGCCCGGGCGCGACTACGACCCGGCCTGCTGAGTCCTTGACCCGGGATTGACCGCCACTAAACCGCGCAGCGCCAACCTCCCGCGCGTCCTGCAACGAGATGAGGGAGGCACGCGTGTCGCGGCCCCTGTGTGTGCTGGCCGGAGTGTGCGCAGTCCTGGCGGTAGGTGCGTCGCCGGCGCTCGGGGCGTTCCCGGGCGACAACGGGAGGATCCTGTTCGACAAGTTCCGCGTCGACGGCGAACCGGACATCTGGACGATGAGGCCGAACGGGAGCGACCAGGTGAACCTGACGGCGGACTCCGAGGCGTTCGACGGGCGCGCGAGCTGGCGGCCCGATGGGCGGAAGATCGTGTTCATGAGCAACCGTGAAACGCCGGGAAATCCGACACCCGCCGGCTCTCCGGCTCCCGACTTCGAGATCTTCGTGATGAATGCAGACGGGTCGAAACCAACGCAGATCACGTCCAACGAGCTCGATGACGAGGCCCCCGCCTGGTCTCCGAGTGGCATGGAAATCGTCTTTCAGAGGGATTTCGACATCATCCCCGGGGAGGTCGACTACGACCTCTTCAAGATGCGCGCCGACGGCACGCGCGAGCGCAACCTCACGCGCTCGGAAGGCGTGCAAGAGGTCGACGCCGACTGGTCACCCGACGGCGGCAGGATCGCCTTCGTGAGCGACCGCGACGGGGATGACGAGATCTACACGATGAGGCCCAACGGCTCGCGCCCGCGCCAGCTCACGTTCAACGAAGCACCGGCCGGGTTCGACGGGGACCCGAACTGGTCGCCGGACGGGCGGAAGATCGCCTTCACCAGCGAGCGCGATCTCACCCCGGAGACGGAGTTCCAGGTCGAGATCTACACGATGCGGGCCGACGGCAGCCGCCAAACCAGGCTGACGTTCGACGATCTGTCCGACTTCCTCCCGGCCTGGTCGCCGGACGGTCGGAAGATCGCCTTCACAAGCTTCCGCGATGCGACTCACGAGGTAGACGAGGACAACGCGGAGATCTACACGATGCGTGCCGACGGCAGCCACCTCCGACGGCTCACGGACGACCCGGTGTTTGACGCCGCGCCGGACTGGCAGCCGCTCAAAGGCCACCACGGCCACGACGGCCACTAGGTCGCACTGGCTCCACGTCGTGAGCACTGGACGGCCCCGAGAGCGTCGGGGCCGTCCGGCTGTCGCTGCTCAGCCGGCGGCGCGGGCCCGCTGCAGTCGCTCCTCCGCCGCGGCGGAGTCCTGCTCGAGCCTGCGCATGCGCTCAGGGTCGATCGGCTTGGACGCGTACGCCCGTGCGCGGTACAGCGCGAGGCGCTCGCGGTGGTACGTCGCCTCGGCGGTGAGCTGCTCGAGCCTCGAAGCTACCGTGAGTTGGGCTGCGTCGGGAGGTTCTTGGACTCCTGCTTGGCGGCCGCGCGCTCGCGCGCCTGGGCCTCCGCGTTCTTCGCTGCGCGCGCCTTGCGCCCGCGTGCGTAGGCGGCGTCGTTGTTCGCCGCGATGCGCTGCTTCTCGGCCTTCCATGCCGCTTCCCCGCGGGGCGGTTCCTGGCTCTGTTCGCTCATACGTCCTCCTGACCTGCGTAGCTGAGCGCTGCGAAGAGCGCACCCCCAGGTTACTCCTCGGGGGCCGCGCGGGCGGCGGCTGCAAGACCTGTGGCTGCACCCGTGGCCGCACACGGTTAGACTCCTAGTTTCAGGGTCGAGTAAACGGCTCGACCACAAGCAGTGCCAGCGTCCGCAGTTGTTGCCTTTCAGCACCCTCCGCGTTTCGCAGCACGCAGCTCCCAGGAGGGAAGCACCATGGCAACAGGAACCGTGAAGTGGTTCAGCGACGAGAAGGGCTACGGGTTCATCACCCCGGACGACGAGGGCAAGGACCTCTTCGTGCACCACTCCGCGATCCAGGGCAGCGGCTTCAAGTCGCTCGCTGAGAACGCGAAGGTGAGCTACGACGAGGAGAACGGCCCCAAGGGCCCGAACGCCGCGAACGTCCAGCCGCTCTAAGCAACAGAACCACTGACGTTGGCACGGCCCGCCGATCCGGCGGGCCGTTGTCGTTAAGGGTCGGGCTGCCAGGGGCGCAGCCGCGGCAGCCAGCGCGGGACGGCGGCGCGATAGGCCTCGTAGTCGGCGCCGAAGCGCCTGCGCAGCCCCGGCTCCTCGACGAGCGGGAAGTAGATCGCGTTGACCGCGAACACGAGCGCGAACCATGCCAGCACCGCCGCCGAGCCGAACAGCAGCGCCTCGCCCAGCAGCACGCACAGCACGCCGCTGATCATCGGGTTGCGCACGCGGCGGTAGGGCCCGCGGACGACGAGCCGCGCGGTCGGGTCCCAGGGTGCGAGCGTCCCCTTCCCCACCGTGGCGAACAGCGCGACGGTCTGGACGATCAGCGCGAGGCCGAGCGCGGCGATCAGCCCGCCGAGCACGACCAGCGGCCACGACGCGAGCCCGTCGACGAGCAGCGCCGGGACGAGCCCGGCCACCACGCCGGGGAGCAGGCCGATCGCGAGCAGGTGACGGAGCGTGCGCATGTCGCTCGATGATCCTCCGTGGCGGCGGGCGCGTGGGACGACTCGGTCACAGAGCGTCGGCGAGCGCCAGGAAGTCGTCGGCCTCCACGTCGACATCGCCGTCGGCGTGGAGATCGCTCGTCTGCCCCGGCCCGTGCTCCTGCGGGCGCGGGACGAACGCGGTGCGCAGCCCGCAGCTCGACGCTGCGGCGAGATCGCCGGTGTGCGCGGCGACCATCATCACCTCGGCGGGCTCGAGGCCGAGCGCCGCGACGCTCGCGAGGTAGACGCGCGGGTCGGGCTTGTAGGCGCGGGCGATCTCGGCGCCGAGGATCGCGTCCCACGGCAGGCCGGCGTGGCGGACGAGGTTGACCGACTGCGCGATGTGCCCGTTGGAGCACGGCGCGATGACGTGCCTCGCCTTCAGCCGCGTCAGGCCGCTCACGGTGTCCGGCCAGGGGTCGAGCCGATGCCACGCGCGCGTGAGCTCGTCGCGCTCGGCTGCTACCAGCTCGAGGCCGAGCTCGTCGAGCACGTCGTCGAGCGCCTCGCGGTGCAACACGTCGAGCACGACCCACGGGCGCTCCCCGCTGCGGACCGTGTCGAGCTGCGGCTGGTAGCGCGCGCGCCACGCGTCGGCGACGCGCTCGCCCGGCAAGCCGAGCGCCGCGGCCTCGCGCGCGACGCTCGTGCGCCAGTCGACGCAGGTCCCGAAGACGTCGAAGAGCAGCGCCTGCGGGCTCAACGAAGGATCAGGTGCGAGTCGCCGAACTCGTGCCAGCGATAGCCGGCGGTGAGGGCCGCGTCGTACGAGCGCTCGATCAGGTCACGGCCGCCCACGGCCTCGAGCATAAGGAGATGGCTCGCGTCGGGCTCGTGCCAGCCCGTGATCAGTCCGTCGACCGCGCGCACGCCGCGCTCGGGCGTGATCGTCAGCCCGGTCCACCCCGCGCCCGGCTCGACCCGGCCATCGGGCGCGGCGACCGTCTCGAGTGCGCGCACGACGGTGGTCCCGACGGCGATCACGCGGCCGCCCGCGGCGCGGTGGGCGTTGACGCGGGTCGCGGTGGTGGCGGAAACGCGGTAGCGCTCCGGGTACGGCCGCTCCCCGCGCTCGAGCGACGCGACACCCGTGTGCAGCACGAGCGGCGCCAGCTGGACCCCGCGCGCGAGCAGGTCGTCGAGCACGCGCCGCGTGAACGGCCGGCCCGCGCTCGGCATCTCCGCGCTGCCCGGCTCGTCGGCGAACACGGTCTGGAGGTCGCGCAGCGGCCGCGGGCGGGAGAGGTGGCCGTAGGCGATCGGGCGCCCGTGCTGGGCGAGGTAGCGGTCCAGCGGCGCCGGGAGGTCGAGCGCGGCGATCCACAGCCGCCCGGGCGAGAGGTAGGACGCGACCAGCTCGGCCGAGCCGCCGCCCGGCAGCGCGAGCCGCTCGCCGGCGCCGGCCGGGCGGAAGCGCGCGCCGGCCCTGCGCAGCTCGACGACCCAGCGAGGCGAGGTGTGGACCGGGTCGGCGGCGCCCGGCACCGGGGTCGAGAGGTGGAGGTCGACGACGGTGCCGTCGGCGCGCGTGGCGGGGAGCGCGGCGGGGATGGTGGCGGAGGTGTTGACGACGAGCAGGTCGCCGGCGCGCAGGTGGGCCGGCAGGCCGCGGAAGCGGTCGTGGACGAGCGCGAGCCGGTCGCGGCGGGCGACGAGCAGGCGGACCGCGTCGCGCTCCAGGCCGCGCGCCTCGGGCGGCGCGCCGGCCTCGTGATCGGGGGTGAGGGTGAAGGCGAGCGCGCTGCTCACGCGCGCGACTCCAACAGCGCCCCGGCCGCGTAGCGCCCGCTGGGCAGCTCGTCCTCGATCAGCGCGAGGAGCCCGGGCACGCGCTCCTCGGGCGCCGCGCGGTCGGAGATGTCCTCGCCCGGGAAGGCCTCCTGGTGCATGCGCGTGTTCATGTCGCCCGGGTCGACGGCATACACGCGCCGCGCCGGATGCTCGGCGGCGAGGATCGCGGTCAGCTGCTCGAGCGCGGCCTTCGAGGAGCCGTAGCCGCCCCAGCCCTCGTAGGGCTCGACCGCGGCGTCGGAGGTGACATTGACGATCCGGGCGTCCTCGGTCAGGCGCGGCAGCGCGAGCTGGATCAGCGCCAGCGGTGCGATCACGTTGACGCGGTAGACGGCCTCGAGCACGTCGAGCGGGTAGTCGGCGAGCGGCGGCTGGGGGCTCGGGCCGAGCATCGAGGCGTTGTTGACGAGCAGGTCGATGCGCTCGCCCGCGGCCTCGACGAGCGCGTGCCGGTGGCTCGGATCGGTGATGTCCCCGGGGATGGGGGTGGCCCCGGGAAGGCTCGCGGCGGCGGCCTCGAGGGCAGCGCGGTCGCGGGCGTCGATCACGAGCCGCCAGCCGCGCTCGTCGAGGGCGCGGGAGAGGGCGAGCCCGAGGCCGCGGGAGGCGCCGGTGACGATGGCGGTGGGCATGGCATCCACCGTAGGCGCGCACCCGCGCCGCCGCCATCGGGAATTGGACCTAGGACCCCGGTCCGGCGAGCCCCTCGCGCACCGCGTACAGCGCCGCCTGCGTGCGGTCGGAGAGCCCGAGCTTGGCCAGCACGTGCGAGACGTGGGTCTTGACCGTCTTCTCCGCCACGCCGAGCTCGAGTGCGATCCGCTTGTTCGAGCGCCCGCCGGCGATCAGGCGCAGCACCTCGAGCTCGCGCGGGGTCAGCTCGTCGAACTGCGGCGTCCGGTCGCCGCCGTGGGCGATCTCCTCGACCATGCGCGCGGCGACGGCAGGCGACAGCGGCGCCTCGCCCGCATGGGCGGTGCGGATCGCGCGCACGAGCTCGGCCGGCTCGACGTCCTTGAGCAGGAAGCCGGCGGCCCCGGCGCGCAGCGCGGCGAACAGCCGCTCGTCCTCCCCGAAGCTCGTCAGCACGATCACGCGCGCCGCCGGCACCGCCTCGCGCAGCCGCGGCAGCGCTGCGACGCCGTCGAGCAGCGGCATCGCGAGGTCGAGCAGCACGACGTCGGGGGCGGCCCGCCGCGCCTCGGCGATCGCAGCCTCGCCGTCGCCCGCCTCCGCGACCACCTCGACGTCGTCCTGCAGGTCGAGGAACGTGCGCAGGCCCTGGCGCACGACCGCATGGTCGTCGGCGATCAGGACGCGGATCACGCGGCGACCTCGAGCCGCACCCGCGTGCCCTGCCCCTCCGACGACTCGATCGCGAGCGTCCCGCCCAGCTCCGCCGCGCGCTCCTCCATCGAGGTCAGGCCGAGCCGGCGGCCGCGCACCGCGGCATCGGTCGCGTCGAAGCCGCGCCCGTCGTCGGCCACGTCCAGCACGAGCGCCCCTCCCCCGCCCTCCAGCCGCACCTCGATGTGCTCGGCGCCGGCGTGGCGCAGCGCATTCTGGAGCGCCTCCTGCGCGATCCGGAACACCTGCGCCGAGGCGTCGGCCGCGAGCCGCGGCGGGTCGCCGAGGATCAGCTCGATCGGGCGGTCCGAGACGCGGCGCAGTACGTCGACGTGCTTGCGCAGCACGCTCGCCAGGCCCTCCGCCTCGAGCGACGCCGGGCGCAGCTCGAAGACGACGGCCCGCAGCTCGTCCATCGCCCCGCGCGCGAGATCGCGGACGCGCTCGAGCTCGTCGACCGCCGCAGCGGGGTCGCGCGCGAGCAGCGTGCCGGCCGACTCGACCGCGAGCGAGACGCCGAACAGCTGCTGGATGACCGAGTCGTGCAGCTCGCGCGCGAGCCGGTTGCGCTCCTCCACGATGCTGAGCTCGCGGCTGCGCTCGTACAGGCGCGCGTTCTCGATCGCGATCGCGGCGTGAGCGGCGAGCAGGCCGATCAGGCGCTCGTCGTCGTCGGAGAACGACTGCGCGCCCTCCTTCTCGGTCAGGTAGACGGCGCCGATCACGCGCCCGTGAGTGACCACCGGCACGCCGAGGAACGAGCGCATGTCCGGATGCGCAGACGGCCACCAGCCGCGGAAGCGTGGATCGCGGTGGATGTCGTCGATGCGGTAGGGCTCGGGCGCCTCGAGCATCGCCCCGAGCAGGCCGTGCGTGCGCGGCAGCGGGCCCATCGCCTCGATCAGCGCCTCGCTCATGCCGGAGGTGATGAAGCGCGCGAACGCGCCTTCGCTGTCGGGCACGCCGAGCGCCGCGTAGCGCGCGCCGCCGAGCTCCCGCGCCGCGTGCACGAGCCGCTGCAGCACCGGCTCGACCTCGCGCTCGGCCGCCATCGCGAGCACCACGTCCGACAAGGCGCGGAAGGCGAGGCTGTCGCGGCCATCGGTCACGACCCTCAGCCCCCTAGCGCAAGCGGCTGCGGATGTAGCTCGTCGCGTCGCGGGCCGACCTGGCGTTCGTCACGGCCCCGCCGTGGTCAACGCCCTCATAGGTCTTGTAGCTCACCTTGACGCCGCGCCGGCGGTAGTCGGCGACGAGCGGGTCGGTGAACGCCTTGAACACGACGCTGTCGTCGGTGCCCTGCTGGATCCGCACGGGCGTGCGGATCCTCAGCTCGTCGGGGTCCGCCCGCTGAGCGAGCGCCGCAGTGATCGGGGCCGTATCGACGTCGGGACGCAGCAGCTCTGCCGGCGCGACGCTGCCGAAGGAGTCGGCGGCGCCGAGCTGGCCCAGGCACCGCGTCAGCGTCTGCGGGTAGAGCGCCGCGGCACGCTCGCTGAGGCCGGCGGAGACCCCGAGCGCCGGCGCTGCCTCGTCGATGCCGCGCAAGATCATCGCGGCGAGCCCGCTGAGCCCGCCCGGCTCGGTCAGCGCCTTCAGCAGCGGGAGCTGGTCGGAGAGGTGCGAGACCGGCGAGAGCGCGACCGTCCCGCGCACCTTCAGCTCCGGCGTCCACCGGTTGGCGAGCGACGCCGCGAACAGCGCGGCCTGCCCGCCCTGCGAGTGGCCCGCGATGATCACGCGGCGGCCGAGGCGCCGGTCGAGCTTGCGCGCCGCGCGCACCGCATCGAGCATCGAGTAGCCCTCCGAGCGCCCGATCAGGTACGGGTGATCCCCCGGCGTGCCGAGGCCCTCGTAGTCCGTGCGCACGACTGCGTAGCCCGCCTTCAGCCAGCGCTGCAGCAGCGGGTAGGCGTAGTCGATGAGGCCGTGCGCGGGGTTGGACGCGCTGTCGCGCGAGGGCGCGCATGCATCCGCGATCCCGGTCGTCCCGTGGCCCCAGGCGATGACCGGCCAGCCGTCCTTGGGCGCCTTGCCCTTCGGGATCGACACAGTGCCGGACACCGCGACCGCCTTGCCGGTGACGCCGGTCGAGCGGTAGAGCACGAGCCGATTGCCCGCCCCGCCCTTGAGCGCCGCCGTACCGGTCAGCTTGCGCGCCCAGATCGGCCCGCCGTGCCCTTTGCCGGGGAGCGGCGAAGGTGGCGTGTAGAAGGCGGTCCCGCCTGGCCCCTTGCGGACCTCGGCGGCGTCGGCGACGGCAGGGAGCGCCGCAAGGAGGAGCAGGCTGAAGACGAGCGCGAGTCGGGACATGTGAACGACCCTAGCCGAGCGCGCCGATTAGGCTCGCGCGGTGCGGCTCCTTTCCGTCCAGCATCCCAAGGCCGACACCGCCGGGACCTTCGCGCTCGCCGCGCACGCGGCGGGCGTCGTCTACGACCAGTGGTGCCCCGGCGTCGGCGCACCGGCCCCGCACGACCCCGCCGGCTACGACGGGATAGTGGTGCTCGGCGGCGAGCAGAACGTCGTCGACGCGCCGCGCCTGCGCTACCTGCAGGACGAGATCGCACTGATCGCCGCGGCGCTCGAACGGCGCCAACCGCTGCTCGGCGTCTGCCTCGGCGCGCAGCTGCTGGTGGCGGCCGCGGGCGGCGAGGTAGTGCGCGTCTCCGACCCGGAGATCGGCTGGTACGAGGTCGAGGCGCTGCCGGAGGCCGCCGCGGACCCGCTGTTCGGCGCGCTCCCCGAGCGCTTCAGCTCCTACTGCTGGCACTCCTACGGCGTCGAGCTGCCGGAGGACGCGACGCTGCTCGCTCGCTCGGCGGTCTCGATCCACGGCTTCCGCCTCGGCGCGTCCGCGTGGGGCGTGCAGTTTCACCCCGAGGTGACGCGCGAGATCCTGCTCGACTGGTTCGGGTCCTACCGCGACGACCCCGACGCGGTCGCGCTCGGCTTCGACCCTCAGGCCGCCGAGGCCGAGCTGGGCGGGCGGCTGGAGTCCTGGGAAGCCCTCGGCCGCACGCTGTTCGGCGCCTTCACGGCGGTGGCGGCCGCCAGGGTCGCCTGAAACGGCGCCTCGGTGCGGTCGAGGATGCGCTCGAACACCGTGACGACGGCGGCGTCGAACTGCGTGCCGGCGCCGCGGCGCAGCTCCGCGCGCGCCGCCTCGATCGGCAGCGCCAGCCGGTAGGGGCGATCGGCGGTCATCGCCTCGTAGGCGTCGGCGACCGCGAGGATGCGCGCCTCGACCGGGATCTCGCCGCCGGGCAGGCCCAGCGGGTAGCCGGCGCCGTCCATCCGCTCGTGGTGGGCGAGCACCCAGCCGCCGATGTCGCGCAGGTTGGCGTGCTCGAGGATCCGCGAGCCGATCTCCGGGTGGCGCTTGATCTCCACCCATTCGTGCGGGTCCAGCGGCCCGGGCTTGTGCAACACCGCGTCCGCGATCCCGAGCTTGCCGATGTCGTGGAGGATCCCGGCGGCGCGGATGCGCTCCACCCGCGCGAGCTCGAACTGCAGCTCGCGAGCGATCTGCTCGCAGTAGCGCCCGACCGTCTCGGAGTGGCGCGCCGTCGCGACGTCGCGCAGGTCGAGCGTCTCGGCCAGCAGCATCGCGGCGGCGAGCTGCTCGGCCCCTGCGCCCTCGGCGTCCCGCAGCGCGTCGAGCATCTCGAGCGTCTGGGCGTGATGGACGACGCAGCGGTCGCGCCCGAGGCGCTTGGCGGCGTAGAGCGCGCGGTTGGCCGCCCGCATGAGCTCGGATGCGTCGCGCGCCTCGGAGCCGCGCGTGGCGACCCCGACGGACACGGACACCGGGCACGCGAAGCCTGAGAAGTGGGTGCGCACGAGCAGCCGCAGGTGCTCGGCCACGGCGAGCGCCCGCGCCTCGCCGGCGCCCGGGAGCACGAGCGCGAACTCCTCGCCACCGAGCCGCGTCGGCACGTCACTGCTCCCGCCGGCCGCACGGAGCACGTCGGCGAAGCGCCGCAGCACGTCATCGCCCGCGTCGTGGCCGAGGGTGTCGTTGACGCGCTTGAAGTGATCGAGGTCGACCACGAGCAGGGACAGCTCGCCGCCAGAGCCGAGCGCGTCGAGATGGGCGTCGATCCCCGGCTCGAAGCCGCGGCGGTTGCGCAGGCCGGTCAGCGGGTCGTGGGCGGCCAGGTGGCGCAGGCTGTCGAGCTGGCGCGCCGACTCGATCGCGCTCATGGACTGGTTGGCGAACGCCCGGAGCGCCTGCAGCTCCCCGTCGGTCGGCAGCAGGCGGTCCTCGGGCTCGTCCACCCAGACCATGCCGAGGAGCCGGCCGTCGCGGTCGAACATCACGACGAAGACCCAGTGGTGGATCCAGGCATGCGGCCCGCGGCCGTTGTTGACCGAGGAGTAGATGCCGTGGACCGTGGGCGGCGTGCGGAGCTTTGCCTCCTCGGCGTTCATCACGACGCAGCCGTGGGACAGGAACTCGGGGTCGAGCAGCGGCGGCAGGACGTCGAGCGGGAACGGCGGCAAGGCTGCGACCTGCTCGGCTGTGAAGCCGACACCGGAGAGCGGCAGCAGGTGCCCGGCGGCGTGATCGGCGAGGAACACCATCACCTTCTGGAAGCCGAGCGCCTCACGGATGCCGTCGCAGACGGCGTCGAGCATCTCCGGCGCCGAGTTGCGCCCCGTGAGCTGGGAGGACACGCGCAGGAGGTGCTCGACAGCCGCGCGGTGGCGGCGGCCCTCCGCGGCGCTCTGGGCCTGCTCGAGCGCGATGGCGACGTGGGCGGCAACGGCGCTGAGCAGCTCGAGCTCGACCTGGGCGGGGCGGCGGCCGGTGACCGGCTCGTCGACGGACACGATGCCGAGCACCGCACCGGACGCGGACCGCAGCGGCACGAGCAGCGCGTCGTCGGGATGCCAGGCGTCCGGGTCGTCGACGACCGCGATGTCGGGCGTGTAGGCCCGCAGCCCGTCACGGCTCCAGTCGTACTCGCCGGCGGGTACGAAGTAGGCGCCGTGGCGGAGGAAGCGCGGGGTGATCAGGACGTCCCAGTCCGCCCGCCGGGAGGTTTGGCCCATCAGCAGCTCCTGCGACTCCTCGTTGCCCAGCACGACGACGACCTCGAAGTCGTCCCAGGCCGGGCGGTAGAGGTTGATCACGACCGCGCCGAAGCCGAGCGGGCCGGCGACGGCGGCGGCCACGGAGGCGAGGACGGTCGGGAGCGCGTCGCCGGTGCGGACGGCCGCGGCGACGTCGAGCAGACCGCGCAGGCGGTCAAGGGTGGCGGCGTGGCTGAGCTCGGGCGAGAGATCGCTCACCCCTGGCCTATCGGTCAAAACGGGCTAGAGCGCGACCCTGACCTCCCACAGCTCCTCATAGAAGCGCCGGTCGACCGTCGCGCGCAGGTACTCGACCCCGCGCGATCCGCCCGTGCCTTCGCGGCTGCCGATCTCGCGCGCCGCCATCAGCGTGTGGTGGAAGCGCCAGCGCTGGACCGTCTCGTCGTGGTCGACGAGCAGCTCGCACACCTGGTGGCGCGCGGCGCGGGACGGGTCGTCCTCATGGTCGCGGTAGAGGTCGGCGAGCGCGGCGACCCGCTCCGCGCGGTGCTCGTCGCCGAGCGGAAGCCCCGCGCCCGCGCAGAAGCCCTCATAGAGGCCGGGACAGGCCGCCTCGATGTCGCGGAACTGGCGCGACTGGAAGCCCGACGCGGGCGCGAGCGGGTCGCGGAACTCGAGGAAGCCCTCGGGGCCCATCGTCTCGAGCACGTCGAGCTGGGCGAGGAACAGGCGGTCGATCGCCACGATGCGCTTGAGCCACGGGATGGCTGCCTGCGGGCGGCCCGCGCGCAGCTCGGCCCCGGCCCGCTCGAGCTCGTGGAGCATGAGCTTGAACCACAGCTCGTAGGCCTGATGGACGATGATGAACAGCAGCTCGTCGTGGGCCTCCGGTGTGATCGGGCGCTGCAGCTGCAGCAGATCGTCGATCAGCAGGTAGGCGGCGTAATCGGTGCCGCCCGCGGGCTCGGGCCCAGGCGGTTCAGTCGCGTTCGCCATCCAGGACCTGGTTTACCAGGGCGTCCGCCTCGGCGTTGTGCGCCCTCGGCACCGGCCGCACGGACCAGCGCTCGAAGCCGCCCAGCGCTGCCACCGCCTCGGCGTGCAGGGGCTTCATGTCGGCGTGCTTGACCTTGTAGCGGCCGTTGACCTGGTGGGCGACCAGCTCGGAGTCGTTGACGACGTCGACCTCGGTCGCACCGAGCGCCTTCGCCCGCTCGAGCCCGAGCAGCAGCCCGCGGTACTCCGCGACGTTGTTGGTCGCGCGGCCGATCGTCACCGCGGCCTCGTCGACCACGTCGCCGTCCGGCGTGCTGAGCACCGCCGCGGCGGCCGCGGGCCCGGGGTTGCCCCGGGAGCCGCCGTCCACGTGGACGACCACCCGCACGAGCCGCGCCTCGTTTCAGGCCTCGGCGTCGGCGGTGATGGGCGGAAACTCGCCCGGCACGCGCGCCCGCCGGCGATCGCGGATCTCGCGCTTGCCGCCCGCGGTCCCCATGCCGGGGTCACGGCGGGAGCTCTTGCGGCGATCGATGATCACCGTGACGTTGGGGTCGTCCTCGTAATAGGCGGCGAGCTGGTCGTACAGCTCGGGCGCAAGGGGTTCGGGCACCACGCAGAAGATCACGACGTCGATCCTACCCGCGTGGGGTTCGCTGTCCACTCGACCATCCGTCGAGTATCGATCATCCGGCTACTGCGACGTGAAGGGAGCCGCGCTCGTCGGCGGCGGCGTTGCCGAGCAGCGCGTCGGCGTCGAGCTCGCTCAGCTCGGCTCCCTGGGCGACCTGGCGAACCCCGCCGGCCTCGTCGGAGAGGTCGATCTCGTAGCGATACCAGCTCAGCTCCCACATCACCGCGATGCCGACCACGCTCGGGCGATCGGCCAGTGGGCGGGCGCTGACAGCGGGAGCGCCGAGCGAGCGGGCGATGCCGCCGACCGTGCGCGTGTGCTCGGACGCGTTGAAGACCTCGAGCGCGCGCTCGACCTTGAGCTCCGCGTTGGTTGGGACGGCGCGGACGTGGCGCGGGCGCCGCGGCAGGTCCGGGGGCGGCTCGCGCTGCGGCTCGCGGCCCTCGGAGAGCGGCGTGGAGGCATCGGTGGCCGCCGGCCCGCTCTCGCTCCTTCGTCGCTCGTCACCGTCGTCGGCTGCCGCCACCTCGCGCGCGCGCTCGCGGCGGGCGCGCAGCTTCTCGAAGAACCCGCGCCCGCGCTCGGTGCGCGAGGCGCGCAGCGTCGGCTCCTCGCCCCCCTCCTCCCGGATCCAGCCCTCGTGCTGCGCGCGCACCGTGCAGAGCTCGCACACCTGGCGGCGCTCGCCGCCGGCGAGGTACGACTCGGCGCGCTCGCCGCGCAGCAGCGTGCGACCGCAGACATCGCAGGAGATGTCGACCTGATTGGTGCGGATGTCCCTGGTGCTCGCCACCCCGCGGCGAGCGTAGCAACGGGAGAGCTAGGCCCTGACCGCCTCCTCCTCTTCCGTCGCCTTCTGCACGATTTTCTGCGCCAGGTGAGCCGGCATCTCCTCGTAGCGCAGGAACTCCAGCGTGTACTCCCCCTGCCCGCCGGTGATCGAGCGCAGGTCGGGGGCGTAGGTGAGCAGCTCGGACATCGGCACCTCGGCCTTGACCTCGGTCATGCCGACGGCGGCCTCGGTGCCGAGCGGGCGGCCGCGGCGGGAGGAGAGGTCGCCCATGACGTCGCCGACGCTCGTCTCCGGCACCGACGCGCTGACCATCATGATCGGCTCGAGCAGCACCGGGCCCGCCTGCTCGAGCGCCTGGCGCATGGCGATCGAGCCCGCGATCTTGAAGGCCATCTCCGACGAGTCGACCGTGTGGTAGGAGCCGTCGAAGAGCCGCACGCGCACGCCCTTGACCGGGAAGCCGGCCACGACGCCCTGGCCCATCGCCTCGATCACGCCCTTCTCGACCGCGGGGATGAAACTCGTCGGGATCACGCCGCCCTTGATCGCGTTGACGAACTCGAAGTCCCCCTCGGCGAGCGGCTCGACCTCGATGTGGCAGTCGCCGAACTGGCCGCGGCCGCCGCTCTGCTTCTTGTGGCGCCCGTGCGCCTTGGCCGAGCCCCGGATCGTCTCCTGGTAGGGCACGCGCGGCGGCTTGAGCGTCACCTCGGCGCCGAAGCGCGACTTCAGGCGGTCGACCACGACCTCGACGTGGATCTGCGACAGGCCGGCCACGATCTGCTCGCCCGTCTGCGGGTCGCGGTGCAGGTCGATCGTCGGGTCTTCCTCCTGCAGCCGCCGCAGCGAGGAGAAGACCTTGTCCTCGTCGCCCTTGGCCTTCGCCTCGATGGCGAACGCCATCACCGGCGCCGGCAGCGCGATCGAGGGCATCGAGATCGGCTGGTCGCGGTTGGCGAGCCAGTCGCCGGCGCGCGTCTCCTTGAGCTTCGCCACCGCGCCGATGTCGCCCGGCCCGAACGCGTCGATGTGCGTGACCTCCTTGCCCTGGGGCACCAGCAGCTGACCCATGCGCTCTTTCGCGTGGGCGCGAGTGTTGAGCAGGTGCGAGTCGGCGCTGACCGTGCCCTGGTAGACGCGGAACAGGTTGATGCGGCCCGCGAACGGATCGGCGCGGGTCTTGAAGACGTAGGCGTAGGTCTCCGCGTCCGCGGTCGGCTCGAGCGTCATGTCCGGCAGCTTGAGGCCGCCGTGCTGGACCGGCGAGGGCAGGTCGTCGACGAGCGCGTCGAGCAGGCGGTCGGCGCCGAGGTGGGCGGTCGCGACGCCGCAGGTGACGGGGAAGATCTGACCCTGGTCGGTGCCGTCCTCGAGCGCCGTGACGATCTCGTCGTGGGAGATCTCCTCGCCCTCGAGGTAGCGCTCCATCAGCGCGTCGGAGTTCTCCGCAACCTCGTCCATCAGCTTCTCGCGGTAGTCCTCCGCCTGCGCTTGGAGCTCCTCGGGGATGGGGATCTCGCGGCAGTTGTCCTTGCCGGAGCCGTCGTACTCGTAGGCCTTCATGTCCACGAGGTCGATCAGGCCGCGCACCTCGTGCTCTGAGCCGATCGGGATCTCGGTGGCCACCACGTGCGGGCCGAAGGCGGTCTTGAGCGACTCGAGCGTGCGGAAGAAGTCGGCCCGCTCGCGGTCGAGCATGTTGACGAAGATCAGGCGCGCGACCCCGAGCTCCGCGGCGCGCGTCCACAGGCGCTGCGTGGAGACCTCGACGCCCATCACGCCGTTGACCACGAACACGGCCGACTCGCACACGCGCAGGGCGCCGAGCGCGTCGGCGATGAACGAAGGCTCGCCGGGCGTGTCGATCAGGTTGATCTTGACGTCGCGCCACGCGAACGACGCCAGCGCGGCGGAGATCGACATCCCGCGCGCCTGCTCGTCGTCCTCGGAGTCCGACACGGTCGTCCCATCAGCCACCGTGCCGAGCCGGGTGGTCGCGCCGGCCTCGAACAGCAGGGCCTCGTGAAGCGACGTCTTCCCGCTCCCACGGTGGCCCACTAGAGCCACGTTGCGGATCCTCTCGGCGGCGTGCGGCATGCCAGGCGCTCCTCTCTCTCAAGGCCGCGCCCTCAACGCGGCCGTGGAAGGCCGGAGGCTACCGTCAGTCGCGCAGGTTGTCGCCCTGGAGCCTGGACTTCAGGCGCAGGACGGCCTTCGTGTGCAGCTGGGAGATGCGCGACTCGGTGACGCCGAGGACCTCCCCGATCTCCCGCAGGGTCAGGTTCTCGTAGTAGTAGAGCGCGATCACGAGCTTCTCGCGCTCGGGCAGCGCGGAGATCGCGTCGGCGAGGCGGTCCTTCAGCTCGGAGGCGTCGAGCAGCTCCTGCGGGTCGGGCGCGTCGGGGTCATGCAGGGTGTCGAGCAGCGACACGGAGTCGCCGGAGGAGTCCGAGACCGCCCACAGCTCGTCGAGCGCGACGACCGTGGAGTTGGAGATCTTCATCAGGCTCTCCTGGAACTCCTCGATCGTGATGCCCAGCTCCTTCGACATCTCCTCGTCGGAGGGGGTCCGGTGCAGGCGGTGCTCCAGCCGGCCGTGGACGCGCTCGATCTCGCGGGCACGGGCGCGCACCGACCGCGGCACCCAGTCCAGGGCGCGCAGCTCGTCGATGATCGCGCCCTTGATGCGGGTGATCGCGTACGTCTCGAACTTGATCTCGCGCTCAGGGTCGAAGCGCTCGATCGCGTTGATCAGCCCGATCAGGCCATAGGAGATGAGGTCGGCCTCCTCCACGTGCGCGGGCAGGCCGGAGGACATCCGGCCGGCCACGTACTTCACGAGCGGGGAGTAGGCGACGACGAGCTGCTCACGTGCACGATCAGACCCTGACGCCTTGTAGCGACGCCACAGGTCCCTCAGCTCGATCGCCTTCACATTGGTTTCCAGAACCGTCCTCCGATTGCCTAGGCCCGCGGATGACTGCGGGCATACGCGTCCCGTAACCGCGCCGACTCTATCCGAGTGTACGAAGGGGTCGTAGTAATGGATGCCTCGCCCAAGAGCGCCTCGGCGGCCTGCCCGCGATGCGCCGCGTGCCCCGCCCACAGCCGCAGGCGGCGGCGAACGTCGGAGGTGGAGAGGCGGAGCCCCGACTTGGAGAGCAGCAGCGCGGGCTCGCCCTCGGCGCCCGCCAGGCCCGGTCGGCCGCGCTCGAGGTATCGCGCGACGGCGCGCAGGACCGGCTCGCCGGCCGGCACGGAGCGCGTCCTGCCACCTTTCCCCTGCGCCTCCACCTGCCCGCTGTCGACGTGGACCGACGCAAGATCCAGGTTCACGAGCTCCTCGGCGCGCAGCCCGCAGGCGTAGGCCAGCTCGAACATCGCGCGGTCGCGCAGCTCGAGCGGCGTGGTCGCCGGGATCCGGTCCAGCAGCGCCGCCACGTGGTCGGCCGTCAGCGTGCGCGGCAGCCGCTGCGGCTGCGCGGGTACCACGTCCGCGGGATTCGCGGTCATCTCTCCGAGCTCGACCATCGAGCTGAAGAACGAGCGGACGGCCGCAAGCTTGCGGGCAACGCTGCGCGGCCCCGCGCCACGACGGCCGAGCTCGGCCGCGTAGCGGCGCAGGGCAACGGCGTCGACCCCGTCTGGCTCGACGCCGTTGGCGCTGCCCCAGAGCGCGAGCTGGCCGAGGTCGACGCCGGAGGCGCGGCGGGTGCGCTCGGCGGCCCCGCGGCGCTGGAGCTCGCGGTCGAAGCGGCGCATGGCGGCTCGCCAGGCGTCGCTAGCCTGAGGCGTCGTGGCCTCGTTCTTCATCGCGACCGACACTGGTCAGGTCGCCACGCTGCGGCAGCTCGACGAAGCCGGGCTGGTCACCCAGGGCAGGCCGCCGAAGCCGTGGTTTCCGATCCAGGGCTCACGTGACGCGACCACCCTGTGGTACGCGGTGATGCGAAAGCAGGTCAAGCACGTGTACATCGGTGCCCTGTGCATTCGCCATTCCGGCCATCACGCCTCCCTGCTGGAGAGCGGATGGCAGGAGGTGTCCGTCGAGGAGCTGCGCGGCAGCTACGCGATGTAGACCGGCGCGTTGACCGGCACTTCGTCGTAGAGCGCCACGACGTCCGGGATCCGCATGCGGATGCAGCCGTGCGACGCGGCGGTGCCGATCGAGCCCTCGGCGTCGGTGCCATGGATACCCGCGCCGGCGTAGATCCCCAGCCAGCGCGCCTTCAGCGGGTTCTGCGGCGTGCCGCCGGGCACGACCTTGCCGCGGTCCCCGGGCGCCACCCAGTCGGAGTTGGGCATCGTCCAGGCGGGATCGACCGCCTTGTTCTGCACGTGGTAGAGCCCGGCGGGCGTCTCGAGCCCGACCTGGCCGACCGCGATCCCGTAGGACTTGGTGGGCTTGAGGTTCTTGTAGAGCGTGAGCTTGAACGCGCCCCGGTTCACGATCACGACGGCCGGATACTTCTCGGCGAGGTCGTCGGTCGTGACCCTCGGCTTGACGACCTTGGTGCGCACCCGCACGCTGCGCGCGCCCTCGGTGGCGAGCAGCGAGCGCCGCAGCTGCGCACGCAGCCGGGTGGCCCGCACGGCGAGACCGTCGGCAGACGGGGTCGGGGTGACGTTGCCCTCCTTGAGGTTGACCTCGGCGTCGCGGGCGGGCTTGTCCAGCTTGGCGCTGATGCGCTTGACCATGCGCCGGATCGCCGCGCGGTTGTAGGAGATGTCAAGGTCGACGTCCTCGTTGATGCTCGCACCGCGGAGGCTGCGCGAGGTGCGCGCGAAGATGTTGCCCGAGCGCGAGCGCTGGAGCGCCTGCGCGACGGAGCCGTCGATATCGACGCCGACGCGGGCCTGCGCCGGGGTCAGCGTGAAGCGCTTGCCGCGGTACCTGGCGACCACGGGACGATTGAGCGGCTCGAGCACCGCGGCGCGCAGGCGCTGCTCGGCGGCCGGCGCCTCGAGCCCGCCGACGGCCACCCCGCCGACCGAGATGCCCTTGGCGATCCGGTCCTCGCGGCCGGAGTCGTACGCGTAGACGCCGCCCGCCGCGACGAGCAGCAGGACGAGGACTGCCGCGACGATGAAGAAGGACCGAGAGCGCACGTGCCGAACGATGGTAGAACGCGGGCCACGCCCGCTGCTAGTCCTGCAATCTCGCTGGCGGTCAGCGCGGCGGCTCTGCGGCCCGTTCGACCGCTCGCCGCACGCTCGGGCTGTAGCGCAGGAACTGCTCCACTTCCCGCTCGTAGTGGTACGGCTCGGCCTCTCCGCTCCGGATCGCGGCGATCCGGAGATGCTCGGCGAACGCCTGCACCGCCTCGCGGGTGGTATGGCGCAACGGCGCTCCCGCCGCCTTCAGCTTGCGGTTGTCGACCGCCCGGCCGAAGCGCAGCTGCCGCAGCATCTCAGGCGACAGGTCGAGGCCCAGGCGCCTCAGCGGCGCGGCCGCGAGGCCGGTCCCCCACGGCGGCAGCACCGGCGCCGGCGTCTTGCCGAGCAGCCCGGTGATCTCCGACAGCACGAGCACCCCGTCGGCGGCGGCGTTGTAGATGCCCGGCAGGTCCTCGCGCACAGCGTGCTCGAGAACGCCGACGATGTCGTCCTCGTGGATGAACTGGTAGCGCGGGTCGAACCCGAGGATGCTCGGGACGAGCGGCAGCGAGAGCAACCGGGTGTGGCCCGTGCGCAGGTCGGGCCCGAGCCCGTTGACGAAGCGCAGCGTCGTCACCGTGACCGCGCCGGCGCGGGCTGCGAAGTCGAGCACCGCCTTCTCGGCGTCGATGATGCCGCGCTCGAGCCGCGTCCGCGGCGGGTGCGGGCGCTGCATCCGCTCGGTGAAGTAGGCGGGGTCGTCCTGCTCGCAGCCGTAGTAGTGCGCGGAGGACTTGAAGACGAACTTGCGCACCGGCGAGTCCGGGCCCGAACAGGCGGCGAGGATGTTCATCGTCCCGATCACGTTGGCCTCGTGCGCGGCGCGGGCGGAGGCGGTCGTCGAGTCGACGATCAGGCGCGAGTCGACGACGGTGTCGATCTCCGCCGCGTGCACGATGCGCCGCAGCAGCGCGTGCTGGGTGCCGACGCGGACGAACTCGGTGCGCTCGAGCTCGCACGTCGGGTCGTCGGGCGAGACGCCGATGATCGTCTCGATCGAGGGGTCGCGCTCGAGCGTCTGGGCGAGCTTGCCGCCCCAGAAGCTCGAGAGGCCGGTGACGAGGACGCGGCGGGCGGGCGGCACGCTCAGTACCAGACCGACTGGCGCTTGGCGAGCATGTCGTAGAGCTCGTCCTGGATGCGCGAGCGGATCTCGTCGGACACGCGCTGCACCAGCCCGCGGTCGTTGTGGGGCTCGGGGCCCCACTGGTCGGTGGGGATCGGCTCGAGGAAGCGGATGCGGAACTTGGCGGGCAGGTAGCCGAGGAAGCCGAGCAGGCCGAAGTGCGGGAACGTCGGGGTGACCGGGAAGTACAGGAGGCCGGTGAGGCGCTGCAGGGCGCCGAGCTGGGCGAAGACCGGCATCGCCTCCTCCGCCCCCACGACGGCGATCGGCACGATCGGGACCTGCGCGCGCATCGCCGCCTCGACGAAGCCGCCGCGCCCGAAGCGCCGCAGCTTGTAGCGGTCCTTGAAGAGCTTCTCCGTGCCCTTGCGGCCCTCCGGGAAGACCAAGACGAGCTGGCCTTCGTCGTAGAGCAGGCGCTGGACGTTGGCCGGGTGGGCCGGCACGCCGCCGATCTTCGGCACCAGCATCGAGAACAGCGGGTTGCCCTTGAAGAAGTGCTCGACGGTCAGGTGCACGCGCCGCGGCCGCGGGTGCTCCTCCTTCACCGCCTTGAGGATCATCGTCGCGTCGGGCGGCAGCGCGCCGGAGTGATTGGAGACGAGCAGGGCGCCGCCGTCGGCGGGAACGTTCTCGATCCCCTCGACGTCGCAGCGGAACCAGTAGTGGTAGAGGAAGTCGTAGAGCGTCTTGTCGAGCGCGCCCTCGACGCGCTCCGAGCGCCCCCAGTCCGAGACCTGGCGGTCGAGCTCGATCGCGGGCAGGTAGTCGCGCAGGTCCTGGCTGGGGGCGGGCAGCTGCTTCACCGCAGCACCGGTGCGAGGTTGTGCGCCAGCTCCGGCCAGTCCTCGCCGCAGACGACGTCCTCGGTCTCGCACAGCTCGCGGTTCCACGGATGCAGCAGCGTCGCCCCCGTGATGCCGGCGTCGATCGCGCCGCGCAGGTTGTCCGGCGAGTCGTCGACGAGCACGTCGATCCCGATCTCCCGGCAGCGCGTGATCTTGTCGGTGGAGCAGTAGAGCTCGTCGTAGGGCAGGCCGATGTGCTGGAGCCAGCGCTCCGTCGCGTCGTGGGCGTCGCCGGAGCGGTGCGACGTGATGTGGATGAAGTGGCCGGCCTCGTGCCAGGCCTGGACTGCCTCGACGGCGCCCGGGTAGGGCTCGGAGCCGAGGATGTGCGGCTCGGTGTGGCTCTCCTTGACGACCGCCGACAGCTGCTCGGGCTTGAGCCGGTCGATCTCCCAGATGACCTGCTCGGCGTAGGGGATCGAGACCCCGAAGCGGCGGTGGGCGATCTCCTCCAGCTTGTCCCAGTAGTGGTGGAGCGTCGAGTCGATGTCGATGGCGATGCGCATCTCGAGGGGGGAAGTACCGTAGAGCGCGATGCCCGATTCGCGCGCGGTCAAGTCCATCGGCGGCCTGTTGCATCCGGGGCGTGACAGCGACTACGGCCGCCGCGGGCGCTCGGAGTGGCTCGACTTCCCGTGGGAGCGCCACCAGCGCCGGATGCGCATCGACGGCTGCGAGACCCGATACGTGGACGCCGGCGAGGGGCCCGCGCTCATCTTCGTCCACGGACTCGGCGCCGCCTGGCAGTCCTGGCTCGAGAACATCCCGGAGTTCGCGCGCGACCACCGCGTCGTGGCGATGGACCTGCCGGGGTTCGGCTGCTCGGACCTGCCGAAGCACGACATCTCGATCGAGTACTACGCGGACTGGACCTTCCGGCTGCTCGACGAGCTCGCGATCGAGCGGGGCACGGTCGTCGGGAACTCGATGGGCGGCTTCATCGCGGCCGACATGGCGATCCGGCAGCCCGAGCGCGTGCAGCGCCTCGCCCTCGTCTCCGCGGCCGTCTTCTGGCAGGAGTACCGGCGCGCCCAGCCGCTCGTGGAGCTGGCGCGGAGGTCCGACGCGATCGTGGCGCGGGGGTTGACGCGCGTGACCGACGACGTCGCGACGCGGCCGCGGCTGCGGTCGTGGGCGCTGGCCACGGGGGGCTTCCGCTACCCGCGCATGATCGAGAAGCAGCTCGCCCACGAGCTGGTGCGCAGCGCGCGCCGGACCGACGGCTACCTGCACGCGCTGGAGGCGATGGCGGACTTCCCGCTCGAGGAGGAGCTGCCGAAGATCTCCTGCCCCGCGCTGATCGTGTGGGGCGCGCAGGACACGCTCGTGCCGGTCAAGGACGCCAAGCGCCTGGAGGCGCTGATCCCGGACTCGCGGCGCGTGGTGTTCGAGCGCACCGGCCACGTGGCGATGCTGGAGCGCCCGGAGCGCTTCAACCGCCTCCTGCGCGACTTTCGCGACGAGGATCCGGACCAGCGCGACGGCGCGGCGGCCGAGCGCGCTACCGCGTGACGGCGCCCTCGGAGGCGCTCGAGACGAGCTTGGCGTACTTGCCGAAGACGCCGTTGGTGACGGTCGCGGGCGGCTGCTCGTAGGCGGCGGCGCGGGCGGCGATCTCGTCGTCGGGGAGGTCGACGTCGAGCCGGCGCGAGGCGACGTCGATCGTGATCGTGTCCCCGTCCTGGACGGCGGTGATGGGGCCGCCGTGGGCGGCCTCCGGCGCGACGTGCGCGACCATGAAGCCGTGGGTGGCGCCGGAGAAGCGGCCGTCGGTGATGAGCGTGACGTCGTCGCCGAGCCCCTGGCCCACGAGCGCGCCGGTGACCGCGAGCATCTCGCGCATCCCGGGGCCGCCCGCAGGGCCCTCGTTGCGGATCACGACGACGTCCCCGGCCACGATCAGCCCCGCGGAGACGGCGGCCATCGCCTGCTCCTCGTTCTCGAACACGCGCGCGGGGCCCGCGGCGTGGACGCGCTCGTGCCCGCTCAGCTTGACCACGCAGCCCTCCGGCGCGAGGTTGCCGCGCAGGATCGCGAGGCCGCCGGTGGCCTTGATCGGCTCGTCGACCGGCAGCACGACGCGCTGGCCCGGAGTCTCCTGCGCCTCGCGGGCGTGCTCGCCGATGGTGCGGCCGCTGACGGTCTGCGCCGCGTCGTGCAGGATCCCGAGCTCCTGCAGGCGCTTGGCGACGACCGGGATCCCGCCGGCCTGGTGCAGGTCGGCGGCAACGTAGCGCCCGCCCGGCTTGAGGTCGCACACCATGGGCGTCTGCGAGGAGATGCGGTCGAAGTCGTCGATGTCCAGCTCGACCCCGGCCTCGCGGGCGATCGCCAGCAGGTGCAGGACGCCGTTGGTGGAGCCGCCGCTGGTGGCGACCGCGGCGATCGCGTTCTCGAGCCCTTCGCGGGTGATGATGTCGCTGGGGCGCTGGCCGCGGGCGAGCACGTCCATCATCAGCTTGCCGGTCTCATAGGCGACCTCGGCCTTGCTCGGGTTCTCGGCCGGGACCATCGCGGCGCCGATCGGGGAGATGCCGAGCACCTCGAACGCCATCGCCATCGTGTTGGCGGTGAACTGTCCGCCGCAGGCGCCCGCGCCGGGGCTCGCGACGTTCTCGAGGTCGATCAGCTCCTGCTCGGTTATCTGGCCGGCGGCATGGGCACCGATCGCCTCGAAGACGTCCTGGATCGTCACGTCCTCGCCCTTGTACCGGCCGGGCATGATCGAGCCGCCGTAGAGCATCAACCCGGGCAGGTTCAGCCGCGCGAGCGCCATCACGGTGCCCGGCAGCGTCTTGTCGCAGGCCGCGAGGGCGACCACGCCGTCGAAGAAGTGACCGCGGGCGACGAGCTCGATCGAGTCGGCGATCACCTCGCGGGAGACGAGGCTCGCGCGCATGCCGCTCGTGCCCATCGTGATGCCGTCGGAGATCGCGATCGTGTTGAACTCCATCGGCGTGCCGCCGGCGGCGCGGACGCCCTCCTTGACCTTGGCGGCGAGCGCGCGCAGTTGGTAGTTGCACGGCATCGTCTCCGTCCACGTGGATGCGACCCCGATGATCGGCTTGGCCAGCGCCTCGTCGTCGAAGCCGATGCCCTTGAGGTACGCGCGCGCGCCGGCGCGCGCCGGGCCGTCGAGCAGCTGGCGGGAGTTGTGGCGGGGGTCGAGCGCGTGCGCGGACGGCGCGGTGTCCACCTCGGCGGAGTCGGCGGAGGTCACGCGTCGGGCGAGTCGGCCACGCCGCGGCGCGCGGATTGCGCGGCGCCCTCGTGGCGCTGCGCGCGGGCGAGCCGCGCGCGCTCCCACTGGCCGAGGCGCCAAAGGTCGCGCTGGGCCTGGCGCGGATCGACCTGGCGGCCGGGCAGGTGCAGGTTGGCCTCGGCGATCAGGCGCCGCTCGTCGCCCTGGAGCGCCATCCACTTCGCGAGCACGTCGTCGGAGTCGGGCAGGCGCGCCGACCCGTAGGGGCGCGTCTCGTCCGGGAACTCGACGCAGTACTCGTTGAGCAGCTGACCGGTCTGCGGCAGATAGGCCACGATCGGCTTGTGCGGGTAGATCAGGTAGGCGTAGGGGACGCCGCCGAGATCGCGGCTCGGGTGCGTGGCGGCGGGCCCGGACGCCTGGCCGCCCCACACGCGCAGAAAGCCGAGGTCGCGGTACATCCCCCACTCCTCGTCGTTGACGCACGAGCGCAGGAGCTCGCGGGCGCGCTGCTCGGCGCGACGCTCGCGGCCGGGGTCATAGGCGCCCGGCTGACCGGCGCGGCGCGCCTCCTTGCGGGCCTTGCGGCGCTCGAAGCGGCGGTCCAGCCACGGCATCGAGATCTCCCACAGCAGCGCGAGGACGACGATCGCGGAGGCGCACAGCGCAACGGTCATGCGCGCCCCCAGCCCTACCGGGCGCCGCCGGCCGCGCGCGGGAAGAAGATCACCCGGTCGGTGTCCCGCGGGATTTCTTCGAACGCGCGTACCATCTCCGCCTGGCGCCGGCCGGTCTCGGTCGTCGTCGGCACGGCGGCCCACATCCCGTCGTCGAGCTGGCGGCGGAACATCTCGACAAGGCGCTCCTCGTCGTCGGACACGTCGACGTCACCTTCGGCGATCAGCTGCTCGCCATGACCGGGACGCATGCGGAGGAACTTCATCGGGGTGATTATGCCAGAGGAGCGGTGCCGGACCGTGCGGCGGGCGCGCCAGCTCCTGCGCGATGTCGCAGCCCGAACACGTCGACCGGTCCGGGACCGGCGCCGAGCTCCCTGAGGCCGTCGCGTACGGCGTCGGAGGCGATCGCGCGGGCGGCGCGAGCGGCCTCGAGCGGCGAGTGGCCGAGTGCGAGGTGAGCGGCGAGGGCGCTCGAGTGCGTGCAGCCCGAGCCATGGGCGGCGCCGTCGGGGTGACGGGGGCCGCCGATGTGCTCGAGCGTGTCGCCGTCGAAGTAGACATCAACGAGCTGCTCGCGGTGGCCGCCGGTGACGACCACGGCCTGCGGTCCGAGGCGGTGGAGCGCGCGGGCGAGGTCCTCGGGGTCCGCCTCGGGGTTGCGCTGGGCGAGCACCCGGGCCTCGGGCAGGTTGGGGGTGATCACGGTCGCCAGTGGCAGCAGCTGATCGACGAGCGCCGCGCGGGCCGCCTCGTCCAGGAGCACGGCCCCGGACTCGGCGACCATCACAGGGTCGATCACCACGGGCGTGCCGGGCGCCAGCAGGCCAAGCGCCTCGGTGACGGCGCCGACGATCTCCGCGGTGCCGAGCATCCCGATCTTGACCGCATCGACGCCGATGTCCGCCGCCACCTGCCGGACCTGCTCGACGATCATCTCCGGCGGGGTGGTGTGCACCGCGCTGACGCCGGTCGTGTTCTGGGCGGTCAGCGCCGTGATGGCCGTCATCCCGTGGACGCCGCAGCGGGCGAACGCCTTCAGGTCCGCCTGGATGCCGGCGCCGCCGCCGGAGTCCGAGCCGGCGATCGAGAGGACGGCGGGGATGGGGCGGTTCATGGCGTGCAGGGTAGGAGGCCGGGCGTCGTCCTCGAGCGAACTGCGCATTGAGGGAGTGTGTGCGGCCGGCACTTCTTCCCACGTGCCCCGGATTCGCGAGCGCGTGGGAAGCAACGCCGTCCACAGCGGCACTTCCTCCCACGCGCCCCGGATTGGCGAGGGTGTGGGAAGAAACGCTGTCCACAGCGGCACTTCTTCCCACGCGCCCCGGATTGGCGAGCGTGTGGGAAGAAACGCTGTCCACAGCGGCACTTCTTCCCACGTGGCCCGATCTCGCGGACGTGTGGGAAGAAACGCCGCCAGGCTCCGAACCACCCCCCCTCACCAGCCAGCCGTTCGCCGGCGGCACCGCCACCGCACCAAACCCGCCACCGCACCAGCCCCGCCACCCACGTCACGAGCAGCGCACATACCGGCCCCCGAACCCTCGCCGGACCAACCCAAGCAGCTCGAGCTCCGACAGCGTCCGCGAGGCGGCCTGGGCCTCGTCCATCGTGTGCGCGAGCTCTGCCAGCGTCCCCTGCCCGCGCTCGATGGCGTCGAGCACGCGGCGCTGGGCCGGGTCGAGCGGGACGAGCGGGGGCGGCTCCGAGAGCCGCTCGGCGTCGGCGCCGAGGACGAGGTCGAGGACGTCGCGCGAGCCGCGGATGACCGCGGCACCGGCGTGCAAGAGCTCGTTGGCGCCGGCTGAGTATCGCGACGTGACCGGGCCGGGCACGGCGGCGACCACGCGGCCGAGATCGCTCGCGAGGTCGGCGGTGATGAGGGAACCCGACCGTGTCGCCGCCTCGACCACGATCGTGACCGTCGCGAGCGCCGCGATGATCCGGTTGCGGGCGGGAAAGCACCAGCGGTGGCCCGTGAAGCCGGGCGGCATCTCCGACACGACCGCGCCCGCTGCGATCAGCCGGGCGTGCAGGCTCCGCATTCGCGCCGGATACGCCGTCTCCGCCCCACCGGCCAGCACGGCCACGGGCAGACCGGCGGGCGGCGGCGCCTCCAGCGCTCCGGCGTGCGCCGCCGAATCGATCCCGAGCGCCATCCCGGAGACCACCGGCAGGCCCGCGGCGGCCAGGCCGCGACCCAGCGAACGCGAGACCTCGAGCCCGTACGGCGTGGCGCGCCGGGCCCCGACGATCGCCACCGCCTCCCCCGCCGGGACCGCGGCGAGCGACCCGGCGACGTGGAGGACGGCGGGTGGATCGGGAAGCTCACGCAGCCGCTCGGGGTACGCGCCATCGCAGCGGCAGACGGCGGTGAGGCGGGCCTCCGCGATTCGCCCGCGGGCGGCGACCACGTCGAAGCGCCCGTAGCGAGCGGCGGCGGACGGGTCGAGTCCCAGCAGGTCCTCGTCGGGCAGTGCGAGCACGCGCGCGGTGCGGCCGCGCTTCTCCCGCCACGCCACGTCGATCGAGCCCGCCACCGCGGCGATCAGGTCGGTGCGCCGCAGGCACTTGTCACATGCGGCGTGCATCACGCCGGCGAAGCCCGCGCGCCCCGGCGGCGGGAAGGGAAGTGGGCCATGCCGGCGCACGGCACGCGGCGTCGGTGCCGCGTCACGCCGCCGCCGGGTAGGGCGCGGCGTCGGTCCGGTGCGCGAGCGCGGCGGCGACGTGCTCGGGGCCGACGACGTCAGAGCCCTCGAGGTCGGCGGCGGTGCGGGCGACGCGCAGGACGCGGTGGTGGCCGCGGGCGCTGAGGCCGTCGCGGTCGTGGAGCTCGTAGAGCAGGCGGAGCGCGCTCGGGGTGGCGCCGACCAGCTCGCGGACCATGCGCGGCGTCATCTGGGCGTTGCACGCGACGCCGAGCCCCGCGAAGCGGCGCGACTGAAGCGCGCGCGCCGCCACGACGTGCTCGCGCAGCACGGCGGAGGCGGGTGAGCGCTGGTCGCGCAGGGCCTGAGCGGATGGTCGCCCGACCGCGACCGTGACGTCGATGCGGTCCAGCAGCGGGCCGCTGAGCCGGCGCTGGTGGCGGGAGAGGTCCGCGGCGGAGCAGCGGCAGCGGTGGTCGCCGAGCCCGCACGGGCACGGGTTCGAGGCCGCCACGAGCATGCAGCGCGTCGGGAACATCATCACCCGCTGGGAGCGCACGATCACGATCCGGCCGTCCTCGAGCGGCTGGCGCAGCGCCTCGAGCGCCGAGCGCGCGAACTCCGAAAGCTCGTCGAGGAACAGCACGCCGTGGTGGGCGAGGGTGACCTCGCCGGGCGCGGGCTGGGCGCCGCCGCCGACGAGACCCGACGGGGAGATCGTGTGGTGCGGTGCGCGAAACGGCCGCGCCTCGACCAGCCCGCCGCCCGAGTGCAGGCCCGCGATCGAGTGGATGCGCGTCACCTCGATCGCCTCCGGCCGGCTGAGCGGCGGCAGGATCGACGGGATCCGGCGCGCCAGCATCGTCTTGCCCGTGCCCGGCGGGCCGTGGAGGAAGAGGTTGTGGCCGCCGGCCGCGGCGACGACGATCGCTGGGAGCAGGGCGTCGTGGCCGCGGACGTCGGCGAGGTCGGGCGCGTCGTACTCGACGGCGTCGCCCGCCTCCGGCTCGAGCTCGGGCAGCGGCGGGACCTCGCGGCGCCCGGCCAGGATGTCAACGGCGTCGTGCAGGGCGGTGACGCCGATCACCTCGATCCCTTCGACGAGCGCGGCCTCACGCGCCCGAGACGCCGGCACCATCACCCGGCCGATCCCGTGAGCGGCGGCGCCCTGCGCGACCGCGAGCGCACCGCGCATCGGGCGCAGCTCGCCGGTCAGCGACAGCTCGCCCGCCAGCGCGCAGCTCGCGACCGCCTCCGCCTCCACCTGGCCGCTCGCGGCGAGGATCGCCATCGCCAGGGGCAGGTCGAACCCCGGCCCGACCTTGCGCAGGTACGCCGGCGCGAGGTTGATCGTGATCCGCTTCTGCGGGAACTCGAAGCCCGAGTTGGTGATCGCGGAGCGGACGCGCTCGCGCGCCTCGCGGACGGCCTTGTCCGCGAGCCCCACGATCCTGAACGCCGGCAGCCCGATGCGGATGTCCGCCTCGACCCAGACGAGGCGGCAGTCGACGCCGTCGAGCGCGAACGCGCTGATCCGCGACAGGCTCACGATGCCGGAGCGACACGTCGAGTGAACGCGGCCCGGAGGCGCACGCTCAGAACGCACCTTCCAGGTGGTCGAGCGACACGAGGGCTCCCTGGGCGTCGAGGATGACGCCGACCGCGTCGAAGCGGAGCTTCGATGTCCGTGGCCGGCCGTGCACCTCGGACAGCCACGCCACGGCCATGCTCCGGACCTGGCTCTGCTTGCCCTCGCGCAGCGCGTCCCACGGCGCGCCCGAGCCCGCGCGGCGGGTCTTGACCTCGCAGAAGACGAGCGTGTCGGCGTCGGCGAGGACGAGGTCGAGCTCGCCGAAGCGGGTGCGATGGTTGCGGGCGATGACCTCGTAGCCGAGGCGCTCGAAGTGCTCGGCGGCGAGTCGCTCGCCGCGGCGGCCGAGCTCGTGGCGGGGGTCCGTGGACATCACCGGCCGGACGCTAGGGCCGGTCGGTTGACGGATCTCCGTGTATGTGTCGAGACTCTGTGCCGGAAGCGCTACGGAACGACGTGGCCGGCTGCGGCCAGGGCGGCGAGCGCGCGTGGCAGCGAGTCCTCGCGGACGAACAGGTAGTCGGTGTCGAAGGTTGCGACCGGGAGGACCGAGATGCCGGCCTCGGCCAGCGGCGCCGTCAGCGCCGCGGCCACGCCGGTCAGCGCGAAGTCGAGTGGCCCGGCGACGCGGAGGCCGCGCCAAGCCGCCCTCGACGACGGCGCCTTCCGGGATCGCGTCCTCTGCACAGATGACCGACAGCTCGTCGGCGGTCCGGGTCACCGACCAGAACACAGCCTGCGCGTCCAGCGCCGGCGACGGCAGATCGATCGGCTCGTCCGTGCGCGGCGGCGGTGGCGCCGCCGGCTGGTTCACGCTCGGCGGCCACGCGCCGGGCAACTCGGCGTTGGCGTCGAGGCGGCACACGGCGAAGACACCGGGCAGGAGGTCGAGCTCGAGCATCACCGCCGCGAGCCTAACCGGCAACCTGGGTTGACAGGCAGACCGTCTGTCAACTAAGGTTGCGCGAACCGTGCCGACCGCTCCCACCGATCTCGCCCACCCCGAGGACCCCGCCGACGGGCTGGCCGCCGTGGTCGCGCTGCGCCGGCTGGCCGATCAGATGGAAGACGCCCAGGTCGAGCGCGCGCTGCGCGACGGCTGGACGTGGGCGCAGGTCGCCGAGGCGCTCGGGGTCACGCGGCAGGCCGTGCACAAGAAACACGCGAGGAGACTGCGGGATGTTTGAGCGATTCGTGGGTGAGGCGCGGCAGGTCGCGCTCGAGGCGCACTCGGTCGCGGCGGGGCTCGGGTCGTCGAGTGTCGAGGCGGAACATCTGCTCGTCTCGCTCGCCGGCACACCTCACCCCGCCGGCGGCGCCCTGCGCGAGGTCGGCCTCGAGCCCGAGGAGCTCTACGCCGCGATCCAGCGGGACTTCGAGCGCGTGCTCGCCCGGGTCGGGATCGACGCCGGAGGTCTGGACATCTCCGCCAACTGCCGCCGCACGAAGCTCCGCTGGGGCGCGTCGGCCAAGCAGGGCCTGGAGCGCGCGCTCGTCGAGGCCAAGCGCCGCGGCGACCGCAAGATCGGCCCCGAGCACATCCTGCTCGGCCTCCTGCGCGCCGAGCACGGCGCCGTCCCGCGGATGCTCGCGGCCGAGGGCATCGACCGCGCCGAGCTGACCGGCCGGCTCTAGCGTTGGGTGCGGGTGATCGGCGCGGAATTTCAACTGCGCATTGAGGAGAGGTGCGAGCTGCCGCGGCGGCGATCGAACCCACCCCCACCCAGCCGCCGTTGACGTTCGCTCGCTAGCCGCGGACCTGCACGACCACGAACCACGCCCCGTCCATCAGCACCTCTCCCCCGCCGAGCTCCTCCGCTAGCGACGACCCGGTGAAGTAGCGCTTGTAGACCTCGTGACGGGAGCCGTCGTTGAGGACGCGCTCTTGCCACTGCACGGGCTCGACCCCCTCGCGCAGTGCCGAGTCGGCCACCACGAGCTCGCCTGCGACCCGCCGCGCCTCGCCCACGAACCGCTCGCGCTCCCCTGGCTGGAGATGGTCGTAGAAATGCCCGGTGAACACGCGATCGAACGACGCGTCGGCGAACGGGAGGGACAACGCGTCGCCGACGACGAACCGCGACCCCGCCATCCGCGAACGGGCGATCGAGAGCATTGACTCGCTCGCGTCCAGCCCCGTGACCTCACCACGCAGCTCCCTGGTCAGGAAGCCCGTGCCGCACGCGACGTCGAGCGTGCGCACCGGCGGCAGCGCCGCCACGACCGCGCACAGCGCCGCGACGTCCTCCTCCCATCCGGGGCGATCGCGCGCAGCGAACACGCCCGCGCCCTCGTACCACTGGTCGTACTCCGCTGCCCGCTGCTCGTAGTACGCCTTCAGAACGCGAGCTGCTGGTAGGCCATCGACTGGAACGACAGCCGATGCAGCGGCGAGACGCCGAGGCGCTCGATCGCCGCGCGGTGCTCGGGCGTCGAGTAGCCGACGTGGGCGGCGAACTCCCAGCCCGGATAGCGCTCCTCCATCCGCCGCATGAAGCGGTCGCGCGTGACCTTGGCGATCACGGAGGCGGCGGCGATGGCGGCACTGGTCGAGTCCCCGCCCACGACCGGGCGCTGCTCGAACCCGGTAGGCGGCACCGGGAAGCCGTCCGACAGGCAGACGCAGCCCTCCACCCCCACGCGGCGCAGCGTGTCCGACAGCGCGGCGAGGTTGGTGATGTGCAGCCCCCGCTCGTCGATCCCGCGCGCGCAGCGCGAGGTGATCGCGACCTTGGCGGCGATCCGCAGGACGCGCGGGTAGAGCTCCTCGCGGCCCTCCTCGGTGTGCTGCTTGGAGTCGTTCAGCGCGGTCAGCGCCCGCCGGTCGGCGAGCCCGATGCGCTCGTAGTCGAACAGCACCGCCGCAGCCACTAGGGGCCCGGCCAGGCAGCCTCGCCCCGCCTCGTCCGCGCCCGCGACGAAGCGGTGCCCTAGGTCACGGTCGTAGGCGAACAACCGGCGCCCGGTCCGGCGTCGCTTCGATGCTCGACGCATGGCCCGGGTTTCTACCGGTTCAGAGGAGTCCGATGCGCTTGGGAGGCCAATAGGTCCCGAACGCGGCGCCGATGATCCACTTCTTCGGGACCGGCCCCCAGAACCGGCTGTCGTCCGACGAGCCACGATTGTCGCCCATCATGAAGTAGTGACCGGCCGGAATCGTGACCTCTCTGGGGTAGTCACAGCCGTCGCTCGCCGGGCACGGCCGGATGAACGGCTCCTTCTGGCGCTTGCCGTTGAGCGTCACGCGGCCGCCGCGGATCTTCAGGCGGTCGCCGGGGCCGGCGACCACCCGCTTGATGAAGTTGACGTCGGCCTTCTCGGACGTCGCCTTCAAGCAGACCTGGCCGTTGGGCGGCGGAGCGCCGCACATGTCGTCCTGCTCGGCGCCGGTCGGCGGATGGAAGACGACGACGTCACCGACGTCCGGATCGGAGAAGCGGGCACCGATCCGGTTGACGAGCACGCGCTGGCCGACCTCGAGCGTCGGGACCATCGACTCCGACGGGATCTTGTACGGCTTGATCAGGAAGGCCTGGATGCCGAGCGCGAGACCGAGTGCCACAGCCACGATCAGGACGAGCTCGAGGAGCGAGCCGGAGGCTGACGAGCCCTTGGACAAACTCAGGTGCTGGAGTCGTCTGTGCCGCCGGCGGTCGCCTCGGTGGCGTCCGTCTCGCTGGCCTCGTCGAGCGCCTGCGCGTCGACGGCCTCGCCCGGCACCTCGGAGTCCGCCTCCGCGGCGGCCTGGGCCGCGGGATCGTGCAGCAGACCCGCCTGGACGACCTCCTCCGCCTGGCCCGTGTAGCGGCGCTCGCGGACGCGGGCGCGCTTGCCGACGCGACCGCGCAGGTAGTAGAGCTTGGCCCGCCGGACGTCGCCGCGGGCGGCGACCTCGATGCGCTCGATCTTCGGGGAGTGGACGGGGAACGTGCGCTCCACGCCGACGCCGAAGGACTGCTTGCGGACCGTGAAGGTCTCGCGCACGCCCTCGCCCTGGCGCTTGATGACGACACCCTCGAAGACCTGCGTCCGGCGGCGCGTACCCTCGACGACCTGGAAGTGCACCTTCAGGCGGTCTCCGGCCTGGAAGCGGGGGACGCGGCGCAGCTGTGCGCGCTCGAGGGAATCGATGACGGTGCTCATGGCGAGAGGGCGTCCGCGGGCGTTGGCCCACCGCGGAAGCGGCGGCTCATGGTAGCGAACGCCCGGCGCCACCGGCCCCGCGGCGGCGGCTCTGCTCGAGCCGCCACCGACGGATCTGCTCGTGGTGGCCCGAGAGCAGGATCTCCGGCACCGTCCAGCCCCGCCAGTCGGCCGGGCGGGTGTAGTGGGGGTACTCAGGACTGCCCTCCAGCGCCGGGCTGAAGGACTCCTCGGCCGCCGAGTCGGCGTGCCCGAGCGAGCCCGGCAGCTTGCGCAGCACGGTGTCGGCGACCACCATCGCGGCGAGCTCCCCGCCGGCGAGCACATAGCGCCCGATCGACAGCTCCTCGGTGCAGAAGTGGTCGATCACCCGTTGGTCGAAGCCCTCGTAGCGCCCGCACAGCAGCGTCATGTCCGCTTCACCCGCGAGCGTGTCGGCGAGGGCGTCGTCGAGCAGCCGGCCGCCGGCGGTCAGCGCGATCACGCGCCGCTGCTCGCGCAGCTCGACGGGGTCGACGCCGTAGCGGGCGCGCAGCGCCGCCTCGACGACGTCCACGCGCAGCACCATTCCCGCCCCGCCGCCGAACGGGACGTCGTCGACGCGGCCGCCCTTCAGTGGTGTCTCTGCCCGGTAGTCGACCGTTTCGAGCTCGTGGCCGAGCGCGAGCGCGTTGGTGACGTGGCGCTGGGTGCGGAACCAGTCGAAGGAGTGCGGGAACAGCGTGAAGACGTCAATCCGCACCGAGGAACCCCAGGTCGACGTCGATCCGGCCGGCGGCAAGGTCGATCGAGCGGACCGCGTCGCCCACCATCGGCACCAGCAGCTCCTCCCCGCCCTCGCGGACGACGTCGAGCACCTCGACGGAGGGCAGCTCGCGCAGCGCCCGGACCCTGCCGACGGCGCGCTCGCCGTCGGTCACCGCGCAGCCCTCGAGCTGGTGCGCCCAGTACTCCCCGTCCTCCAGCGCGGGCGCATCGGCGAGCGCGACGCGCAGCACGCTGCCGTGCAGCCGCTCGACCGCGTCGCGGCTGTCACAGCCGTGCAGGCGCACGACCGGCTTCTCGTCGGTGCCCGCCCGCCGCACGATCTCGCCGAGGTCGGTCGGCGTTCCGAGCGCGAGCAGCCGCGGGCGCGGGCCGATGACGTGGAAGGAGCCGTCGCGGCCGTGGGCGCGCCCGACGCGCCCCGCCTCGAGGAAGCGCTCCACCGTGCTATTCGACGATGTCGAGGAGGACGCGGCGGTTGTCCTTGACCGCGGCAGCCTTGATGACCGTGCGCAGCGCCTGCGCGGTGCGACCCCCGCGGCCGATCACGCGGCCGTAGTCGTCGTCGTCGACGGACAGCTCGAACACGAGCGTCCCGTCGTCCTCCTCGAACTCCTCGACCTTGACCTGGTCGGGCTTGTCCACGAGCGCCCGGACGAGGTACTCGAGCAGCTCGCGCACGAGTGACTAGCGCGCGGCGGGCTGGATGCCCTGGGTCTTCAGCAGCTTGCGGACCGCGTCGGAAGGCTGGGCGCCCTGGCCGAGCCAGTGCCGGGCACGCTCCTCGTCGATCGCGATCGTCGACGGCTCGGTCTGCGCGTTGTAGCGGCCGATCGTCTCGATCACGCGGCCGTCGCGCGGCGAGCGGCTGTCGGCGACGACGACGCGCCACACCGGATCCTTCTTCCCACCCACGCGGGTGAGTCGCATGCTGACGGACATGGCCGGGCAGGTTAGCGAAGCCGCCGCGCCTCGCCGAGCGGCAGCGGGCTGTCGGGCTTGAGCGCGCGCAGGCGCAGGAGCGTCACGACGCGCTGGGCGCCCGCGCGCGTCGACAGGGCGACGAGCACGTTCTGCAGCTCGGCGAGGTCGCGGGCGACGACCGTGAGGAGCGCGTCGGTCTCCCCCGCCACCCACGCCGCGGCGGTGATCTGCGGGAGCTCGGCGACGACCTTCTCGAAGCGCTGCTCCATCGCCTCCTCGTGGCGGCCGAGCGTGACCGAGACGTAGACGCAGAGGCCGAAGCCGGCCGCGGCCTCGTTGACCTTCGCGCGGATCCCCTCGATCACCCCCGACTCCTTGAGGCGGCGCACGCGGTTGAGCGTCGCGGCCGGTGAGAGGCCGGCGAGGCGGGCGAGCTCCACGTTGGGCCGGTCGGCGTCGCGCTGGAGCTCGGTGAGAAGCAATACGTCGATTTCGTCAAGTGTTCGTGCCATATGAGTAAAGAATATTTCGTCTAGAGAGCAAAGCGCAAGGTCGCAGGGCCGTCTGTGCCACCTTGAACCCATGAACCGCTCCGCCCTCCTCGCGCTGACGGCCGCCGGCCTCATGTTCGGCGTCACCGTCCCGCTCTCCAAGCTCGCCCTCGGCTGGCTCGACCCGACCTGGCTCGCCGTCGCGCGCTTCGGCCTCGCCGCGCCGGTGCTCGCGCTGGTCGCGCGGCACACGCTGCGCGAGGCCGCCACGCTCTCCGTGGCCGCCTGGGGCGCGCTCGGCTACGGCGCGATGGTCGTGCTGCAGAACCTCGGGGTCGAGCAGACGAGCGTCACGCACGCCGCGCTGATCTTCGGCGCCGTGCCCGTGTTCGTCGCCGCCGGCAGCGCGCTTGTCGGCCGTGCGGTCGCGGGCGCCGCGGCCTGGACCGGCTTCGTGGTCGCGCTCGGCGGCGTCGCGCTCGTCGCCGGCTCGGGCGGGGACGCGTCGCTGCTCGGCGACGCGCTCGTGCTCGCCTCGGCGGTGCTCGGCGCGGCGCTGATCGTGGTCCAGGGCGGGCTGCTCGAGGGCCGCGACCCGGTCGCGGTGACGGCCGTGCAGATGGCCGCCGCCGGGCTGTTCTCGCTGCTGGCCGCGCTGCCGGCGCCGCTGCCCGTGGGGTCGCCGACGCCGGAGCAGGCGATCGCGTTGGGCGCGCTCGTGAGCGTCGGTTCGCTGATCCCGTTCGCGCTCTACGCCTACGGCCAGGCGCGCGTGCACGCCGAGCTGGCGGGCGCGTTCGTCAACCTCGAGCCGGTCGTCGGCGTGACCGCGGGCGTGCTCGCGTTCGGCAACCCGTTCGGTGTCCCGCAGGCACTCGGCGCGATCCTGGTGATCGCCGGGCTGGCGCTCAGCGCTGGCGCATCAGGGCGCCGAGGTCCGGCATCTTCCCGGACGACAGGCCCTTCATCAGCTTGCGCATCTCCCCGAACTGCTTGACCAGCTGGTTGACCTGCTGGACGCTCGTGCCCGAGCCCCTGGCGATCCGCAGCCTGCGCGAGCCCTTGATCGCCTCGGGGTGACGGCGCTCCCAGGCGGTCATCGAGGTGATGATCGCCTGCACGCGGTCGAGCTCGCGCTCGTCGACGTCCATCTTCGAGAGCTGGTTGCCGGCGAGGCCGGGCATCATCCCCAGCAGCGAGGTCAGCGGGCCCATCTTGCGGATCTTCTGGAGCTGGTCGAGGAAGTCCTCGAGCGTGAACTCGTTGCGGCGCAGCTTGCGCTCGAGCGCCTTGGCCTCGTCCTCGTCGACCTGCTTGCCGGCCTTCTCGATGAAGGAGAGGACGTCGCCCATCCCGAGGATGCGCTGGGCCATGCGGTCGGGGTGGAAGCGCTCGAAGTTCTCGAGCTTCTCGCCCGTGGAGGCGAACAGGATCGGCTTGCCGGTGACGGCCTTGACCGACAGCGCGGCGCCGCCGCGGGCGTCGCCGTCGAGCTTGGAGAGGATGACGCCGTCGAACTGGGCGGCCTCGGCGAACTGCTCCGCCACGTGGACCGCGTCCTGGCCGGTCATCGCGTCGACGACGAGCAGCACGTTGGTCGGCCGGACGACCTTCTTGATCTGGGTCAGCTCGGCCATCAGCGCCTCGTCGACGTGCAGGCGCCCGGCGGTGTCGACGATCAGCACGTCCTTGCCGTCGCGCTCGGCCTGGTCGCGCGCCCAGGCGGCGATCTCGACCGGATCGGCGTCGGTCCCGCGCTCGTAGACGGTTGCGCCGGCCTGGTGACCGACCTTGACGAGCTGCTCGACCGCGGCAGGGCGGTAGACGTCACAGGCAGCGACGCCGACCGACGAGCCGTTCTCCTCGCGCAGGAAGCGGGCGAGCTTGGCGGTGGCGGTCGTCTTGCCCGAGCCCTGCAGACCAGCCATCAGGATCACCGTCGGCGGCCGCGGCGAGAAGGCGAGCCCGGCCGAGGCGCCGCCCATCAGCGCCGTCAGCTCCTCGTTGACGATCTTGACGACCTGCTGGCCGGGGTTGAGCTGCTTCTGCACCTCCGCCCCGAGGCAGCGCTCCTTGACCGAGGACGTGAACTCCTTGACGACCTTGAAGTTCACGTCCGCCTCGAGCAGCGCGAGGCGGATCTCGCGCATCGCGCGGGTGATGTCCTCCTCGGTCAGCGCGCCGCGGCCGCGGACGCCGGAGAGGGTCTCCTGGAGCTTCTCTGAGAGGGAGTCGAACACTCCCTTTTCACTGTACGCGGTGAGACCGGGCTTCAGGGCAGCGCGCTGCCCGGGCCCAGCGGGTTGCGCGCGAGCGCCTCCTGGACCTGACCCGTACCCACCTGTCCCGCGAGCTCGTCCTCGACTGCGAGCTCCAGCGCGCTGCGGGCCACGACGAGCAGGTGGCGCAGATCTCCCGCCCGGCCGTCCGCGGCCGAGGCGAGGTACGCATCGCGCAGGAGATCCAGGCCACCGGGCTCGAACACGTCGCTCACCCGCGCCTGCACCCCGGCCCCGTCGATCCGGCGCTGCAGGATCGCGACGAGCGCGGCACGCGGATCCGGGAGCGCCGGCAGGTGCAGCTCCGCCGTGAAGGTCTCGCGCACGCGCTGGTAGCCGCCGAGCTCGGTGTAGGCGGTTTGCGCCTGCACGACGGTGACCGCGTCCAGACGCCCGAGCGCCCGCGCGGTCTGGTCGAAGAACGCGTCGGCGGAGTCCGGCTCGCCTCCCCAGTGATCGGTGTCGTCCACGATCAGGACGGGGCAGCGACCGAGCCGCCAGAATGCGTCGAGCAGGCGCTGGAGACCGGCCAGGATCTCGGCCGGATCGGCACCGTGGGTGAGCGTCTCGCTCGCGATCTTCTGCAGGTCGGCCAGGACCATCGGCGTGAACACCTCGCCCGCCGCAATCTCGAAGCCGGCTCGCAGCTCGGTCCGCTCCTCCGTCGTGCGGGCGAGTGCCGTATCGCGCGCCAGCGCCCGCCGCTCGTGCTCGGCCAGCCGCGTCTCCGGGAGGTCGCGGATCTCGAGCATCGCGTGCCGCGCGAACGCGGCCGGATCGCCAGCCTCCACGCCCACGACGCTGATGCGCAGGGGGACGAAGCCCTCGTTCAGACCGGAGGTGACCGCCGAGATCAGGCTCGACTTGCCCGCGCCGATGCGACCGGTGACGGCGATCACGCCCTCGGCCTTGGCGATCGCGCGTCCGAGCTGCTCCTCGAGGTCGGGCGCGCCGAGCTCGATGTGCGCCACGTGCGTCGACGCGAGGAGGTCGTAGCGCGCGGAGGTCTGGAAGGCCAGCTCCCGGTCGAGCGCGGCCATGTCCGTCCGCGTCACGGCTGCGTCACCGCCTCGTACACCTTGCGGGGACGCCCGCGCCGCTCTTGGCGCTCGAGGAAGCTGCGGGCAAGTCCCTTGAGCTCGAGCTCGGCGAGCACCACGCGAGCGCGCTGCGCCGAGAAGCCCATCGCGGCCAGGAATTCCTCGTCCGAGGCCGAGACCGGTCCGTTCGCGGTGAGGTGAGAGAAGGCGGCCCTTGCTGCCTGGGGCAGCGCATCGAGCCGCGCCCGCAGCGCCTCACGGTCGGCCACCAGCTGCGCCGGGCTGCGATCGGAGAGCACGGCGTCGCGCGCGATCTCGATGAGGGAGCGCGGCGAGCCATCGGAGGTATCGGCAACCACGTCGAGGTCGACGTCGTCCGCGTCGTCGAGGCGCCTCGTGAGGAGCGCACGGCGAGCCTCGTCCGGGAGCGGGCCGAGCTCGACGCGCACGTCGAAGAATGCGTCGGCCGGCGGACGGCTGACCTCGTCGCGCTGGACGCTCGGGACCGTGACGACCCACCGATGATCAAGCTGCCAGAGCTCGTCGCGCAGGCGCCCGAACAGGAGATGGGTCTCTCCGTTGCCGGGTGGCGAGTCGGCGAGGATGAGGGACGGCGGGGCCTGGGCGAGGCGACGAACCAGGCCGATGAGCTGCGAGGACGCCGAGCTCGGCGGCGTGTATCCCGGCCGGAGCGGGTCTCCCAGGGCCTGGACGAAGTCGCGCTGCCCGAGCGACTCCAGGATCAGCGCCAGCGCCTGCGCCGCCGTCGAGGCAGGGCTGAGGTCGACGTAGAGCGGCTGCAGTCCTGTCCCGCCCGGCTCCACCTCCGACGCGATGCGATGGAGCACCGTCGTCTTCCCGGCACCGGGTGCGCCGAGGATCAGGACGTTCAGCCCGCGCCGAACCGCCGCGCGGATCCTCGCTTGCGCCGGCGGCTCGACGAAAAGATCCATGTCGTCGAACGTGCTGAGCAGTGGCCGGTTGTCGAGTCGGGAAACCATTGTTGCGAAAGTATTACAAACATTCGCAACAGACGCACGCTTAGGTGGCCGGATCGGGCGGCGGAGCCGGCGACGGCGGCGCCGCCGCGGGCTCCTGCACGTCGAGCAGCTTGGGCGCGCCCTCGGCGAGCCCGCGCGACAGGCTCGCCGTGGCGTCCTGCGCCTCCGCGGTGGCCTGACGGGCGGCGGCCGCCGCGGCCTCGGCGTCCGCCGCGGCCTTCTCGTCGATCTCGTCGGCACGCGCCGAGCGCGGACGCGGCCGGGGCGGCGGGGGTCCGCCCGCGGGTCCGTCGTCCTCGTCGCCGCCGAACGCCTTGCCGATGTTGCCGAGCGCCGTCGTGAACTCGCTCGGGATCACGAAGATCTTGCTCGCCGGGCCCTGGGCGAGCTGGGGCAGCATCTGCAGGTACTGGTAGGAGAGCAGCGGCTGGTCTGGGCCGCCGTCGTGGATCGCCTGGAAGACGGTCTCGATCGCCTTCGCCTCGCCCTCGGCGCGCAGGATCGCCGAGGTGCGGGCGCCCTCGGCCTTGAGCACGGCCGCCTGCTTCTCGCCCTCGGCGGTCAGGATCTGGGACTGGCGCGCGCCCTCGGCGGTGAGGATCGTCGCGCGGCGGTCGCGCTCGGCGCGCATCTGCTTCTCCATCGCCTCCTGGACGGTGCGCGGCGGCTCGACCGACTTCAGCTCGACGCGGTTGACGCGGATGCCCCAGCGACCGGTCGCCTCGTCGAGCACCACGCGCAGCTGCGCGTTGATGTTGTCGCGGCTGGTGAGCACCTCCTCGAGCGTCAGGCCGCCGATCACGTTGCGCAGCGTGGTGACCGTGAGCTGCTCGATTGCCTGCAGGGGGTTGGCGACCTCGTAGGTCGCGGCCTTCGCGTCGGTGACGGTGAAGTAGATGACGGTGTCGATGCCGACCACGAGGTTGTCCTCGGTGATCACCGGCTGCGGCGGGAACGTGACGACCTGCTCGCGGAGGTCGATCAGCGGCTTGACGCGGTCGACGAACGGGATGATCAGCGTCAGCCCGGGGTCGAGCGTGCGGGCGTAACGCCCGAGCCGCTCGACCACGCCGGCGCGCGCCTGCGGCACGATCCGGACGCCCGAGGCGGCCACGATGAAGACGAAGACCGCCAGCACCAGCAGCGCGATGATCCCTGCACTCATGACTGCTCCTACTCCTCGCTCACGAGCGCGGTCGCGCCCCGGATCTCCATGACCTGCACCCGCTTGCCCTGCTCGATGACTTCGTCCTCGTCATAGGCGCGCGCGGTCCAGACCTCGCCGTCGAGCCGCACGCACCCCACCCCCTCCTCGTTGGCGATCCGCTCGAGCACGGTCGCGTGCTGGCCGACCAGCGCGGCGGTGCCGGTGCGGCTCAGCGCCGGCTGGCGCTTGTGCGCGCGGGCGAGTGGCCGCAGCGCGCCGAGCGCGACGACCGAGACGACGAGGAAGACGATCAGGTTGATCGCGGTGCCGGCCCCGGCGGCGCTGGTGAGCGCCGCCACGAGCGCCCCGGCCGCGAACGGCGCCAGGAAGAAACCCATCGTCGCGATCTCGCCGACGGCCAGCACGACCGCCGCGATCAGCCAGAGCACCCAAGGGTCCATGAGGCCGAATCTACAGCGTGCGGCAGTTGGGGCTTCAGGTCAGCAGCGCGCGCGCGAAATCCTGAGCATCGAACGGCCGCAGATCCTCGAGCTGCTCGCCGATCCCGATCAGCTTGACCGGGATCCCGAGCTCGTTGGCGATCGCGAGCGCGATGCCGCCCTTGGCGGTGCCGTCGAGCTTGGTGAGGATGACGCCGGTGACGTCGACGGCCGCGCCGAACAGCTTGGCCTGGCGGACCCCGTTCTGGCCCGTGGTGGCGTCCACGGTCATCAGCGTCTCGTGCGGCGCGCCGGGCATCTGCTTGGTGATCACGCGGCGCACTTTGGTCAGCTCGGCCATCAGGTCGACCTGGGTGTGCAGGCGGCCGGCGGTGTCGATGATGACGACGTCGACGCCCTGCTCGCGCCCGCGGGCGACGGCGTCGAACGCGACCGCGCCGGGGTCCGAGCCCTCGGGGCCGCGCACGAACTCGCAGCCGGCGCGCTCCGACCAGCGCTCGAGCTGCTCGACGGCGGCGGCGCGGAAGGTGTCGGCGGCGGCGATCAGGACGCGCTGGCCGAGCGTCTGCTGCAGGTGCCAGGCGAGCTTGCCGATTGTCGTCGTCTTGCCGGTGCCGTTGACGCCGACGACGAGGATCACGGTTGGATCGGGGCGCAGGTCGATGTGGTCGTCGCCGGTCCTGGCGAGGTCGGCGAGCAGCTCGGACAGCCGCTCGGTCAGCGCCTCGCCGCCGCTGATCTGCCCCTCCTCCGCCTCCTGCTCGAGCCGCTCGACGACCTGTGCGGTCGTGCGGGCGCCGACGTCGGCGTAGATCAGCGCCTCCTCCAGCCGCTCCCAGGTCTGCTCGTCGAGGTCGCCCTGGAACAGCGTGGCCTGGACCTCGGCCTGCAGCGCCTCGCGCGTCTTGCGCATGTTCTCGCGCATGCGCCGGAAGAAGCCGCGGCGCTGCTGCTCGCGCTCGGCCGCTTCGACCGGCGGCGGCGCGCCGTTGCTCGTGAGGAAGAGGTCGTACCAGTCGCGGGCCACGGGAGCGGTGAGAATAGAGCGATGATCGAGTTCCGCCGCGCGCCCGCCGGGAGCCCCGCCGCACGTGCGCTGCTGAGCGCGATGGAGCAGGAGATGTTCGCCCTCTACGACATGACGGAGATGCCGACGCCCGCGAGCACCGATGAGCTCGAGCCGCCCGCCGGCGGCGCCTACGTGATCGGCTGGGAGGATGGGCGGGCGGTTGCCGGCGGCGCGGTCAAGCGCCTCGAGCCCGCCGTGGCCGAGATCAAGCGGATGTACGTGGTGCCGGACGCGCGCGGCCGGGGGCTCGCGCGGGGGCTGCTGACGGCGATCGAGGCCACGGCGCGCGAGCTCGGCTACGAGCGCGTGCGGCTCGACACCGGGGCGAGCCAGCCGCATGCCCGCGCGCTCTACGAGTCGGCCGGCTACCGCGACGTCCCGGACTACAACGACAACCCGTACGCCGCCTACCACGGCGAGAAGGCGCTGTGACCGCATTCGTGCTCACGCTCTGCGGCGCCGCGCTGGCGGTCGCGCTCGAGCTGCTCGAGGCGCTGGCGATCGTGCTGGCGGTCGGGTCGACGCGGCGCTGGCGCGACGCGGTGATCGGGGCGCTCGGGGCCGTCGTGCTGCTCGCGGTGGTGGTCGTGGCGGTCGGGCCGCTGCTGCTCGCGCGGCTGCCGCTCGGCCCGCTGCAGGTGGTGATCGGCGTGGCGCTGCTGCTGTTCGGGCTCGAGTGGCTGCGCAAGGGCGTGCTGCGGCTGGCCGGCCGCCGCTCGCCCTCCTCCTCGTTCCAGGAGTACCTGGAAGAGCGCGAGGCGCTCGAGGGCATGGCACCGGTGCCGCCCGGGCAGGCCGACTGGCCGGCGCGCGTGGTGGCGTTCAAGGGCGTGCTGCTCGAGGGCGTCGAGGTCGTGTTGATCGTCGCGGCGCTCGGCGCGGGGCCGGACGGGCTGGCGCCCGCGGTGGCGGGTGCGGCCGTCGCCGTGGTATTGACGCTCGCGATCGGCGTCGTTCTGCACCGGCCGCTGATGCGCCTCCCCGAATCGCACCTCAAGTACGCGGTCGGGATCGTGCTCTCCTCGTTCGGCGTGTTCTTCCTCGGCGAGGGGCTCGACGTCGAATGGCCGCTCGCCGATGTCGCGCTGCTCTACATCGCGGGCACGCTGCTGCTCGTCTCCCAGGTCCAGATCGCGGCGCTCGTACGCGAGCCGGTGGCGGCCTGATGCGCGAGCTGCGCAAGCTCATCCTCGGCGAGACGGTCGCGCTGCCCGTGGGGGTGGCGCTGGTGCTGGCCTGCGCGCTCGTGCTGCACGCGACGGCGGAGTCGTGGTGGCCGGAGGCGGGCGGCTTCGTGCTGCTCGCGCTCGTCGTCGTGGTGCTGACCGTCGCACTGGCGCCCGCGCACCGGCGGCGCTAGACGCGCTCGCCGACCCGGCCGACCGCGCCGCGCAGGCCGACACAGCCCACGCAGCCGACGCAACCCACACAGCCCACGCACCCCACACAGCCGACGCAGCCCAGGCACCCGACGTTGCCGACGGCGCCCAGCACGCCCAGGCTCCCCACGACGCCGACGCTCAGCGACACCCCTGCGCTGCCCACGACGCCGGAGCTGGCCGACACGGCCGCGCTGCCGACCACGCCCGCGCTGCCGACGACGGCGGCGCTCCCGACCACCCCGGCGCCGGCGACGACCGCCGCGCTGCCCACCACGCCGGCGCTGCCGGAGACGGCGGCCGAGTCCTCGCTGCAGTCGTCAGTCATGGCCGGGAGCGTAGATGCCCGGGAATACGCCGGGCGGTCGCGGCGTTCTTGAGGACATGTTCGACTCAATCGCCAAGGAACTCCGTTCCCGCAAGCTCATCACGCCGCGCCAGCCCTACCGCCGCCGCGACGAGACGTACCTCGCCCCGCGCGTCCGCTGGCCGTAGCCACGGCGAGGATCGCGACGAGCGCCTCCGGCTCGTCGGTCAGCTGGCGCCAGGTGACCCGCACCACGCGATACCCTGGGCGCCCAGCTCTGCGTCCCGCTGCCGGTCCCGCTCGAACGCGGCACGCGACGAGTGGAACGCGTAGCCGTCCACCTCGCCGATCAGGTTCAGCTCGGGCCACAGGAAGTCCACCTCGTGGCGGCCGATCCTCACGTTCGTCTGCGGCGCGGGCAGCCGTGCCGCGCGGATCAGCTCCAGCAGCCGGCGCTCCGCCTCTGATCTGGTGAGCGCCGGCTCGGTCTGGATCGCTTCCCTCAGCGCTGGTGTTCCTCGATGGTGGGGGTAGCGCTTGAACTGCTCATTGAGGGAGACGTCCGTGACGAGGTGGCGGACCTGGGCCTCCTCGACGGCTCTCGTCAGATCTCGGTGGGTGAGGTCGGTTGCCACGTCGAGAAGGGTGCGGGCGGGTGAGGTGACCGGGATGCTCTGGTGCCGGGTGGCGTCGTGTGGATGCAGGCGGCGGATGCGATGGACGCGGACGCCGGCCGGCCCGCGCGCGTCCCGACCGACGACGGTCACCTCCGGCATTCCCTCCCTCGCCGGCACGATCTCCGAGAGAGCTCCGGCCGGGTAGTGGCTGAGCAGCGCGGCGTCGCCGACCGCGAGGACCGCCGCCATCGCCTCCGCATGCGGCGACTCGACTGGCCCCACGATGTAGACGCCGCGGTGCCGGCGCCGCAGCCATCCACTGCGAACACGGTGGGCGACGGCATGGCGACCGAGTCCCACGGCGGCGAGCTGACGCCCGGTGACCACGCCCTCCTGCGACTGCGCGAGCGCCACCGCCGCGCGCTCCGCATCGTCAACCGGCACAACTGCCCACGCAGTCCGCCGGGAGCGCGGCCGTGGGAAGAAACGCCGCTCTCAGCGGCACTTCTTCCCACGCGACCCGCCACGTCGTCGGTGTGGGAAGAAACGCCACTGTGAGCGGCAGAACTCCCCACGTCTCACCAGAACCGGCTCGCGTGGGAAGAAATGCCGCCGCCATCCGGACACCCTCCCTCACCAGCTGCCGTTCGCCGGCTCCCTCCGCAGACTTGGAACAGAGACGCGCCGAAGCCGGCGCGATCTACGCCGCGACGCGCGGCGGCAGCCGGCGCGAGACGACCTTCGACACGCCGTTGCCCGCCATGGAGACGCCGTAGAGGCAGTCCGCCGCCTCCATCGTGCGCTTCTGGTGCGTCACGACGATGAACTGGGCGCGGTCGGAGAAGCGGCGCAGCACGCTGAGGAAGCGGTCGATGTTGAGGTCGTCGAGCGCGGCCTCGACCTCGTCGAGGATGTAGAACGGGCACGGCCGGGCGAGGAAGACCGCGAACAGGAACGCGAGCGCGGTCAGCGACTTCTCGCCGCCGGAGAGGAGCGTCAGGCGCTTCGTCGACTTGCCGGCGGGCGTGATCTCGATCTCGACGCCCATGCCGTCGTCGGGGTCGCCGTTCTCCTCGGACTCGGCGATCCGCTCGAGCTGCTCATCGTCGCTCGCTGACTCCTCGGGCTCGGCGCCGCCGAGCACCGGGCGGGGGCCGGCGTCCTCGCGGACGAGGCGCAGGCGGCCGCGGCCGCCGGGGAAGAGCTGCTCGGCAACCTCCTCGAAGTTCTTCGCGGCGGCGGTGAACGTCTCCTCGAACGCCTCGCGGATGCGCGTGTCCGTGTCCCGGATCAGGCCCTTGAGCTCGCGCAGCGCGCCCTCGAGGTCCTCGCGGCGGGCCTCGAGATCCTCGACGTGGGCGATCGCCTCGGCGTACTCGTCCTGGGCGAGCGGGTTGACCGGGCCGAGTTGCTCGCGACGGCGCTGCAGGCGCTCGATCCGCGCGGCCAGCGCGTCGCGCTCGGCCTCGGGCAGCGGGTCGCCGGCGGGCTCGGGGTCGAGCCCGAGCTTGGTCGCGAGCTCGGAGAGGACGGCGCCGACCTCGTGCGCGCGGTCGCGCGCCTGCTGGGCGCGGACCTCGGCGCGCGTGACCGCCTCCGCGCTGCCGTGCAGCCGCGTCTGGGCGGCGTTCTCGGCCGCGGCGCCGGCGCGGAGGTCGGCGGCGAGGCGCTCACCCGCGGCGCGGTCGGCGTCGAGCTCGGCCTGGAGCACGGCCTGGCGGGAGCCGACGGCCTCAACGGCGACCGCCAGCGCGGCCACGAGCCGCTGCGCCGACGGGGCGAGGCGGTCATCGGCCTCGAGCCGCGAGCGCTCGCGCGCGAGCCGCTGCTCGCGGTCGCGGCGCTCGCGCTCCGCCCGCTCGGCGAGCCGGCGCTCCGCCGCCAGCGCGGCACCGAGCTGCGCGCGGCGGGTTGCGATCGGGCCCTCGTCCGGCGCGCGCTTGCGCTCGTCGAGCAGCCAGCCCACGTGACGCACTGCCTCGCTCGCCTCGTCGCGGGCGCGGGCCGCGGTGCGGGCGGCACGGTCGGCCTCGTCGCGGGTGGCGTCAGCGGCGGCGACGGCCTGCGAGGCGCGCTCCCCCTCGGCGATCGCCGCGTGCTCGGCTCGGGCCGCGACCTCGGCGCCCCGCACCAGCTCGTCGCGCCGGTTGCGCTCGGACAGCACGCGGTCCTCGCCCCCGCCCGGCACCTGGCGCAGCTCGCGCGTGAGCGGCGACCAGACGCGGCCGGAGCGGGTGACGGCGACGCCGCGGAAGTCGGAGCGGAGGTCATCGAGCCGCTCGACGACCCAGACGTTGGTCAGCAGCCGCTCGGCGAGCGCTGCGGCGGCCCCGCCGCCGTCGGGGTGGATGCGCGAGCGGAGCGGCTCAGCCCCCGGGGCGGGCGAGGAGGCGAGCTCGGCGCTGCGGCCGGAGGAGGCTCGGGCCGCGGAAGCGGAGCCGGCGGCGCCTGCCTCGGTGTCGGCCGCGGGCGATGCGGCGCCGGCCGCAGCGGAGCCGCCGGCGGGACCAACCATCTCACTGATTGGGTGCGCGGGCACCAAAGCGGCGCCTCCGTCCTTGCCGGCACGATCCAGCAGCGCACCGGCCTCGAACAGATTCGCGGCCACCGCCGCCCGCAGCCGCGGGCCCAGGGCCGCCGCGAGCGCGAGCTCGTAGCCGGGCTCGGCCCGCAGCGCGTCGGCCAGCGCCGGCGCCCCGCCGGGGGCGCCGACGTGGGAGCGCAGGAACTGGTTGACGGCGGCGAGCTCGGCGCCGACCTTCGCGGCCTCCCGGCGCGCGCGCTCCACGCCCGCGTCGACCTCCCGGCGGGTGCGGCGAGCGGCGTCCGAGGCGGCGTCGGCGGCGCCGCGCGCCTCGCCGGCCCCAGCGGCGTCGGCCTCGAGCCGCTCCAGCTCGGCAGCCGCCGCCGCCCGGCGCCCCTCGAGCTCCTCCAGATCGCGGCCCAGCCGCTCGTGGCGGTCCTGGGCGAGCTGCTCGAGCTCGGTCTCCATGGCCGCGACGCGATCTGCGGCGCCGGGATCGTCGCCGTCGTCCTCGCCCGTCTCGGCCTCGAGCCCGGCAACGAGGGCGCGGCGGCGCTGCGAGCGGTCCTCGAGCGCGCAGACGGCGGCGCGGGCGGACTCGAGCCGCAGCTCGATCCGTTCGCAGGCGGAGCGCGCGGCGTAGGCGCGGTCGGCGAGCGCCTCGCGATCGGCCGCGCGGGCCGCCAGGGCGCGCTCGGCCTGCTCGCGCGCCGCGCGCAGCCGCCCGAGCTCGGCCTCGATCGCGCCGTACGCCTCGCGCGTGGCGCGGACCTGCTCCATGGCGGTGCCGAGCTCCTCGCGCGCGCCGCGCGCCTCCTCGCCCGCCAGGGTCCACCGCGCCTCGTCGGTCTGGCGCTCGAGCCGCTCGTGCAGCTCGGCCGCCTCGGCCTGGCGCTTGAGCGGCCGTAGCCGCGCCCGCGCCTCGTGTTCGATGTCCAGCGCGCGGTCGAGATTGTCCTGGGTCCGCGCGAGCTTGAGCTGGGCGCGGCGCCGCCGCTTGCGGTGCTTGCCGAGCCCCGCCGCCTCCTCGATCAACAGCCGCCGGTCGCGGGGCTTCGAGGTGACGACCTGCTCCACGCGGCCCTGGGAGACGATCGAGTGCATCTCCTTGCCCAGCCCGGTGTCCGAGAGGATCTCCAGCACGTCCACAAGGCGGCACCGGGCTCCGTTGACGCGGTACTCGCCCTCCCCCGCGCGGTCGAGCCGGCGGGTGATGGCGACCTCGCTCGCGGGCAGGTCGACGGTCCCGTCGCCGTTGTCGAGGACGACCTCGACCTCGGCCTCGGAGCGGGCCTGGACGCCGTGGGCGCCGGCGAAGATGACGTCCTGCATCGACTGGCCGCGGACGGCCAGCGGGGATTGCTCGCCCATCGCCCACAGCACCGCGTCGGTGATGTTGGACTTGCCCGACCCGTTCGGGCCGACGACCACGGAGACGCCGGGCGAGAACTCGAGCCGCGTGCGGTCCGGGAACGACTTGAAGCCCTTGAGCGAGATCGACCTCAGGTGCATGCGGCGTCTCTCAGCGCGGGAGCGCGTCCAGCGCAGCGGCGGCGGCCGCCTGCTCGGCGTCCTTCTTCGAGCGCCCGGAGCCGCGCGCGACCTCCGCCCCCTCGACCGTCGCCGAGACCTCGAAGGTGCGGTCGTGCGGCGGCCCGGCCTCGCTCACCACCGCGTAGTGCACGAGCGCCCCGCGCCGCGCCAGCCGCTCCTGCAGCGCCGATTTGAAGTCCGCCGGGTGCTCCAGCGCCTGCTCGATCTCCGGCCCGAACGCCTCGACCACCGCGGGCGCCGTCTCCTCGTAGCCGTAGGCCAGGTAGCACGCGCCGATCACGGCCTCGATCACCGACGCCAGCACGCGCTCGGTGCGCAGGAGCGCGGTGGTCGCCGGCTTGCCCGCGTCCGCCGGCGCGGCGGCGCGCAGCCGCTCCGGCAGCCCGAGTCGCTCGGCCACCGCGCGGCAGGAGCGCCCGGAGACCGCCTGGGCACGGATCTTGGTGAGCTCGCCGGCGCCGTGGGACTCCGCCGCGAGCCGCGGATAGAGATGCGTGGTGACCGACAGCGAGAGCACGGAGTCGCCGAGGAACGCCAGCCGCTCGTAGGAATCCGAGCGTCGCTCGGTCCACGACGCGTGCGTGACCGCCTGCCGCGCGAGCTCCGCCGGCAGGGACTCGAGCAGGTCGTTGAGCTGGTTCAGGGCTCAGGGCCTCGCCTGCGTGTCCGGCGCCGCGTGAGCGAGCACGAAGTCGACGGCCGCTCCGACCGTCTGGATCCGCGCCGCCTGCTCGTCCGACATCGCCACGCCGTAGGTGTCCTCGAGCTCCTGCACGAGCGTGTAGAGGTCCAGCGAGTCCGCTTCGAGGTCCTGCTTGAAGTGGGTCGCCTCGGTCACGCGCGCCGGGTCGAGCTCGAGCTCGTCGGCGAGATGTGCGCGGATGGCCTCCAGGACGTCTTCTCGGGTCATGGCTGGTCGGGCACGCTAGAGGCCACGGCGGACACCTCGGCCGGAGCCCGTCGCAGCGCGCCCGCGGCGGCGAGCCGCTCGAGCGTCCGCCCCGCCACGTCCTCGCGCACGCCTCGCTCGGCCAGCGCGATCGCCCTGGCGATGCCCTCGGCCGCGAAGGAGCCGTGCGGCACGACCACGAGCTTGCGCAGTCCCAGCAGCACGGCGCCGCCTTGCGCCTGCGGGTCGAGCGTGTCGCGCAGCTCGCGCAGCGCGGGCCGCAGCAGCGCGCCGCCCGCCTTGGAGCGCGCGCTCGACATCGTGGCCTCGCGCACCGCTTCGAGCAGCACCGCGGAGGTCCCCTCCATCACCTTCAGCGTCACGTTGCCGGTGAAGCCGTCGGTGACGATCACGTCGGCCGCGCCCGAGCCGATCGCGAAGCCCTCGACGTTGCCGACGAAGTTCAGCCGCGAGCCCGGGTCGGCGAGCACGGCGTGGGCGGCGACGAGGTCCTCGGGGCCCTTGCTCGGCTCCTCGCCGTTCGAGAGCAGCGCGACGCGCGGCCGCGTGACGCCCATCGCGGTCTCCATGAAGGCGGCGCCCATGTGCGCGAACTGGACGAGATGCTCGGGCCGGACCTCGACGTTGGCGCCGGCGTCGAGCAGCAGGAACGGCGCGCCGGGCACGGGCACGAGCACCGCCAGCGCCGGCCGGTGGATCCCGCGGCCGCGCTTGATCTGGAACAACGCGGCGGCGAGCGCGGTGCCGGTCGACCCGCCGGCCACGAGCGCGTCCGCCGCTCCGGCGGCGACCGCCGCGACGGCCTGGACGATCGAGGCATCCGGGTTGGCGCGCACCGCGCGCGCCGCGTCCTGCGCCTTGGCGATCGAGACCGGGGCGTCGATCACCTCGACCCCCGCGGCCACCGGGCCGATCTGGGCGGCAGGGCCGAACAGCAGCACGCGCGTGCCGCGCTCGGCGGCGAGGGCGGCGCCGCGCGCCACCTCGGCGGGGCCGCGATCGGCCCCGTTCGCATCGACTGCGACGGCGACCGGGTCGGTCATGCGCCCGGAGCCGCTAGTGGTCGTGGTCGTGCTCGTCGTGCTGCACCGCGACCACCTCGCGCCCCTTGTAGAAGCCGCAGTTGCCGCACACCCGGTGCGGGCGGCGGGGCTGGTGGCACTGCGGGCACTCGTTCAGCACCGGCGCGGAGATCTTGTGCTGCGACCGGCGCTGGTTCGTGCGAGCGTGCGACTGCTTCTGCTTGGGGACGGCCATGGGCGACCGCAAGGGTAGCGACTACTCGAACCGGATCTCCGACAGCTTGGCCCAGCGCTGGTCGGGCTCGGCCTCATGGGCGTGGTCGGGCTCGTCATTGAGGTTCGCGCCGCAGTGCGGGCACAGGCCGCGGCACTCGGCCGTGCAGGTGATCTGGGCAGGGATGGCCAGCGCGAAGGCGTCGCGCGCCCAGCCGGCGAGGTCGAGGTCCTCGTCGGCGTCGACATAGGGCGAGCGCATGTCCTCGTCGCCGGCGCCGGGCTGGTCGACCTCGCGCACGTCGACCTCGAACGTCGGTGCGGCCGGGCCGAGGCAGCGCATGCAGGGGCCCGTGAGGGTCGCGGAGAAACGCAGCCGCAGCGCGTACCCGCTGCCGGTCGTGCGCGAGATGTCGAGGCGCACCGGCACGAGCTCGGGATCGGGGGTGTAGCGCTCGCCGCCGAGTTCGAGCGGGGCGAGCCCGGTGTGCAGCTCGAGCCGCCGGCCCTCCCCCGAGGTGAGCCCCATGCGGCCGAGCGAGAAGACGTCGGTGCGCATCAGCTCTTCTCGCCGTCCCCCTGGAGCTCGCGCTTGAGCACCTTGCCGGTCGAGGTCCGCGGCAGCTCGGCGACGAAGTCGACGTCGCGCGGGACCTTGTAGCCGGCGAGGTTGGCCTTGACGTACGCCTTGATCTCGGCCTCGGACAGCCGCTCGGAGCCCTTGGTCACCACGACGGCCTTCAGGCGCTGGCCGAACTTCTCGTCGTCGACCCCGAACACGGCCGCCTCGGAGATCGAGTCGTGGCTCGAGAGCAGGTCCTCGACCTCCTGCGGGAAGACGTTCTCGCCGCCCGACACGATCATGTCGTCGTCACGGCCGTCGATGAAGAGGCGCCCCGCGTCGTCGAAGTGGCCGACGTCGCCGGAGGACATCAGGCCGTTGATGAAGTCCTTGTTGCCGCCGCCGGTGTAGCCCTCGAACTGCAGGTCGTTGCCGACGAAGATGCGCCCCGTCTCACCCCTCCCGACCGGCTTGCCGTCGTCGTCGTAGAGCTTCACGACGGTCCCGCGCGGTGGCTTGCCGGCCGTCCCGGGCGCTGCGCGCAGGTCCTGCGGCGTGGCGATCGTCGCCCAGGCGACTTCGGTCGAGCCGTAGAGGTTGTAGAGGTTGTCGCCGAAGTGGTCCATCCAGCGGGCCGAGAGGTTCCCGGGCAGCGCGGAGCCGGACACCGGGACCACCCTCACGCCCGAGAGGTCGTAGCGGGCGAGCACCTCGTCGGGCAGCTCGAGGATGCGCTGGAGCATCACCGGCACCACCACGAGCGCCGTGCAGCCGTGCTGGGCGGTCAGCGACAGCGTCGCCTCCTCGTCGAACTTGCGCTTGAGCACGATCGTCGACGAGAGACTCATGCCGAGCGTGAAGTGCGCGAAGCCCCAGGCGTGGAAAAGCGGCGCGGCGATCATCGTCTTCTCGCGCGCCTTCAGCGGGATCCGTGACAGCAGCGCGGCCGCGGGGTCGAGCGACTTCGGCTGGCCGCGCGAGGCGCCCTTCGGCGTGCCCGTGGTGCCGGAGGTGAGGATCACGGCCTTGCCCGGCTCCGACGGCGGGATCACGCCTGCCCGGTCGCCGCGCGCGATCAGGCGCTCGAGCGTCTCGTCCTTGGTTTCCGCGCCGGGCTCGGACCACGAGATGTAGCGCTTGCGGTGCCGGCCGGCCGCGGAGAGCACCTCGCCGAATTCCTCGTCGTAGATGATCGCCTTCGGCTTCTCGCGGTCGGACACGTCGGTGAGCTGTGGGCCCGAGAACGAGGTGTTCATGAACAGCGCATGGGCGCCGAGCTTGGAGCAGGCGACGACCGTCTCGACGAAGCCGCGGTGGTTGCGGGCCATGATCGCGACCTTGTCGCCCTCGTTGACCCCGTCGTCGGCGAGCGCGTGCGCCAGCGCGTTGGTGCGCGCGTGGATCTCCCGGAACGTGAGCTGCCCGAGCTCGTCGATCAGCCCGATCTCGTCCGGGTAGCGATGCGCGGACGCCTCGTAGCCGGCGGCGGGGGTGGCGCCCCAGCGGATCAGGGTCAGGGCCGTGCGGACGAGGCGATCGGGCCGCTGGGCCCGGATGACCCCGGCCTCCGTCAGCGTGACCAGCACGCGCAGCTTGTTGGAGACTCGCTCGTGAAGGGACATTCGTGCCGCCAATATCTCACTTCCGGGCGAGGCTGAATCCGGACGGTTCCTCCCCCGTCTCGATCAGCCGCCGGATGTCGCCCGCCCGCCGCGGGTTCAGGAACACGTGGCGCTGGCCGACCGACGGCTTCTCGGCCAGCAGTCCCGCGGTGATCAGCGCCTCGCCGACATCGGAGGCGAGCTGGCGGTCGTTGCCGGCGAACCCGCGCGCGAGGTGGGCGAAGTCGGTGTGGTAGCCGCCCCACTTGCCCATGCCGTCGAGCCGCTGGAGGATCCGGCGCGCCACCCGGCGCGCAGGATCGGGGTCCTCGTGCGGGCGTGCGGCAGCGCCGCGGGCGCCCAGCAGCGCGAGCACGGCGTCGTCGTGCTCCTCGACCGAGTCCGGGTCGGCGGGCCGGCCGCCGAGCCGCGCGACGGCCTCGGCGATCCGCAACGGGTGGGCGGCGCTAAGCGGCTCGCGCAGGCCGGCGACGTCGCCCAGCACGAAGGCGGGGAGCACGAGTGCCCGCGCGCGCAGCCGGTCGATACCGCCGGCGTGATCCTCGAACGCGAGCGGGCCGAGCTCCTCGAGGGTCGCCGGGTCGAGCCCGGCTGCGGGGTAGCCGAGCAGCGCGAGCCCGCCTGCGCCCTCGCCCGTGCTGACGACGAGGTCGTCGGGCGTGGCGGGCGTCCCCGGCTCGGCGAGGTCGACGAGTGCGCCGACGATGGCGGCGACGAGCAGCCACGCCCGTTCCCCGATCGACTCGGCGTGGGCGTGCAGCGCGGCGCCGACCGGAACCGCCGCGAGCAGCCGCTGCCCGTCGGCGGCGAGCGCGACGGTGACCGGGCACTCGCGGCTGCCCGAGCGCTTGCCCTCGAGCTCCGTCGCGCCCTGGCGCAGGGCGTCGGAGAGCAGCTGGCGCAGGCGCGCGGTGGCCTGCGGCGGAGCGGCGACCCCGCCGGCGGCGGCGAGCGCCTCCGCGAGTGGCTCGCTCACGACGCGAGCGCGGCGTCGAACGCGGCGCGCGCCCGCTCGCCGTGCACGGCGAACACGACGCGCTCGAGCCGCGAGTCGCCTGCGAGGTGCCGGCGAACCTCCTCGACCTCGATCCGTGCAGCTTCGTCGATCGGGAAGCCGCCGACGCCGGTGCCGAACGCGACGAGCGCGAGGCTGCGGGCCTCGAGCTCGTCGGCGAGCTGCAGCGTCGCGGCGGTCGCCCGGCGGATGATGTCCGCGTCGGTGGGGCCGCCGAGGTGCATCGTGGCCGCGTGGATGACCCAGCGCGACGGCAGCTCGCCCGCGCTCGTCTCGACCGCCTCGCCGAGCCCGATCGGCGCCTTGGCGTCGGATTCCTGCTGCACCGCCGGTCCACCCGCCCGGGAGATGGCGCCCGCCACGCCGCCGCCGTGGGCGAGATCGGTGTTCGCGGCGTTCGCGATGGCGTCGACGTCCAGGGTCGTGATGTCGGTGTCGAGGACCTCGACCGTCGCCATCTGGTTACCGTAGTGGGTCTTCTCGTGACGTTGCAGTCGAAAGACCGGCCGCCGGCGCCGTCAGGCAAGGACGCAGACCCGCAGGAATCCCCCTGGGGATTTCAAGTGGTCGAGGACGCAGCATGGCGGTGATCGGCGGCCGCCGATTTCGGCTGGAACGTTGCGGGAAGGCCCACTAGCCATGGCGGCGCTGCGCAGGCGGGTCCTTGCCCACGGGCGGGTCCAGGGGGTCTTCTTCCGCGACTCGACGCGCGAGGAGGCGGAGCGGCGCGGGGTGACCGGCTGGGTCCGCAACCGCGGGGACGGTGCGGTCGAGGCGGTCTTCGAGGGCGAGCCCGACGACGTCGAGGCGCTGGTGTCGTTCGTCCGCTCGGGGCCGGGCAGCGCGGACGTGGACCGGGTCGAGGTGGACGAGGAGGATCCGGAGGGGCTGCGGGGCTTCGAAGTCCGCTGAGCCGGATTTGCAGCGGTTCTGTCGGGTCGGGGGCCTAGGCTGCGACTCACTCGTATGGAAGCTGCCACTCCTCTCCGACAGGCTCGCATCACCGTGCTCGCCAACCGGGTGCTCATCGATGGGCTCGCGGTCGACGACCCGACCGCGATCGAGCTCGTGCGGGCGCGCTCGGAGGCGGGTGACGACCCGGCGAGGATCGTCGGCGATGCGATCGAGATCGGGGCGCGAGTGCTCCATCGCGAGCAGACCGGCGCGAACGTCGAGTTCGTCAAGGCGGAGTTCGAGAAGTCGGCGCGCGAGCTCGACAGCGAGTTCGTCGAGCGCTCGCGCAAGGTCGCCGAGCGGCTCGACCAGAAGTTCGACGAGGCGTTTGCGCCTGAGAACGGCCACGTCAGCCGCGCGCTCGAGCGGCACTTCGGCGACGGGTCGTCGGTCGCGGTCCAGAACCGCGTCAAGGCGATGCTCGCCGAGGCGGCCGTGCAGATCCGCGACGACCTGCGCAAGCAGTTCACCGCCGACTCCGACGACAACCCGCTCGCGATCTATCAGCGCGCGTCGCTGGCGGTGGTCAAGCAGAGCTCCGACCAGCACAACACGCGGCTGCAGGAGATGAACCAGACGATCCAGGGCCTGCGGCTGGAGCTCGAGCGCGAGCGCGCGGAGAAGGAGAAGGCCGCGGCAGTCGCGCAGGAGGCCCGGCGCGGGACCGCCAAGGGGCGCTCGTTCGAGGAGGCCGTCTATGCGGTGCTCGACGAGGTCGCCGTCCGCCAGGGCGACGACTGCGACGCCGTCGGCGACGTCAAGGGCCCGACCGGCAAGACCGGCGACGTCGTCGTCGCGATCGAGGGCTGCACGGGCCCGGCGCGCGGGCGCATCGTCTTCGAGGCCAAGGCCTCGCGGCTGTCCAAGCCCAAGGCCGTCGAGGAGCTCGACCGCGCGCGCATCGAGCGCAACGCGGACTACGCCGTGCTGGTCGTGCCCGACGAGGAGCGGATCCCGGCGCGCATGCACGAGCTGCGCGAGTACGGCGGCGACAAGCTCGTCGTCTGCTTCGACCCCGAGGACGGGTCCACCCTCTCACTCGAGGTCGCCTACAAGCTGGCCCGGGCGCGGGTGCTGATGGCCCGCGGCGAGGCCGAGGGCGTTGACGCCGCCGCGATCCGCGAGGCGATCGAGCGCGCCACCGGCGCGATGGGCGACGTGCTGCGCGTCAAGCAGCAGCTCACCGGCGCCACCACCTCGATCCGCAAGAGCGCCGAGATCCTCGACGCCATGGCCATCGCCGTCCGCGCCCAGCTCACCCAGGTCGAGCTGCTGCTCGCCGCGGCCGAGCCGGACGACGAGGATGAACGGCGACCGGTCGCGGCCGCCACGGCGCGGGCCGGCGCGGTCGAGGCCTACGCCATGCCGGACGAGCCGGAGCCGCCGATCCCCGGCCAGGAGCAGCTCGGCTTCTAGCTTCCGTCCGCCGAACGTCAGGCGCGGGTCCGGGCGGCGCTCCAGGCGTCGCGGAGCTTGACGGAGGAGCCGGTGCGCAGGACGGCGCCGCTGTAGATCCGGCCGGCGACCGGGACCAGCGCCGCCGCGGCCGCTGCGGTGATCGCGAACGCCGCGACGATCTCGAAGGTCGAGGCCTCGCCGAGCGCGATCCGGGGCGGCATCGTCATCGGCGCGCTGAACGGGATGAACGACGTGACGCGGGCGAGCGTGCCGTCGGGGTTGTCGAGCACAGCGAAGGCGACGAAGAACGACACCAGGATGATCATGGTCAGCGGCGTCATCGAGGTCTGCAGCTCCTCCTGGCGCGGCACGACGGCGCCCGCGCAGGCGAACAGGCCGGCGTAGAAGGCGTACCCGAGCACGAACCACCCGACCGCGAGCGCCGCGGCGACGAGGATGTCGCTGTCGACGTCAAGGGCTCCCGCCGCGGCCGCCGCCGCCAACCCGGCCGCCGCGATCACGAGCGTCTGGGCGAAGCCGAGGACGCCGAGTCCGATGATCTTGCCCGCCAGCAGGTCCTTCGGCCGGATCGTGGCCAGAAGCACCTCGACGACGCGCGACGCCTTCTCCTCCACCACCCCGCTCGCGAGCAGGTAGCCGAACGTCAGCAACTGGGCGTAGAGCGCGAGCACGGCGATGAACGCGAAGGTCCCCTTGCGGTCGGCGTCGGGATCGACCGGCTCCACCGTCGTGACCTTCAAGGCCGGCGGGTTGAGGGCTCGCTGCACCTCCGCGTCGCTCAGCCCCGCGCGCTCGAGCGCCTGGGCCTGCTCGACCTCGCGGCGGGCGGTCTGGAGCAGCCCCACCAGCGTCTGGTCGGGCTCCTCCTGCGCCTCGATCCCGCGCGCCGTCAGCACGACGTCGACCTTGCCGTCCGCCAGCGCGGCGTTCGGATCCTCGGACAGCCGCCGGACCTTCAGGTCGGCGTCGAACGCCTTGGCGCCGCGGTCCGCCGCCGTCGCGACGGCGAGCGAAGTCTGGTCGGCGACCGCGACCGTGAAGGTCTGCGTGCCGCCGAAGCCGAACAGCGGCGGCACCACGGCCACCAGCACGACGAGCACGACGGTCACCGCCATCGAGATCAGGAACGACTTCTCGCGAATGCGCTGGGTGATCTCGCGCCGCGCGACGAGCGCGACCGCGGGACGGCCGCGGAGCCCGCTCATGCCGCCACGGCCTTGCGGAAGAGCTCGCTCAGCGTCGGCCGCTCGTGCGCGAAGTGGGTGACGCTGCCGGCGGAGCGGGCGGCGTCGAGCAGCGCGTCGGGCCCGGCGCCGTCGCGCAGCACGACGAGCAGGCCCTCCGGCCCCCGGCCGACGACCTCGGCGCCTGGGACGCCCGCGAGCCAGTCCTCGCCGGCGCCGGCCACCGCGACGCGGACCGTCTGGCCGCCGGCGCCCTGCTCGCGCAGCTCTTCCACCCGCCCCGACGCCACGAGCCGCCCGTCCTTGACAATGGCCACCGACTCGCACAGGCGCTCGACGAGCTCGAGCTGATGGGAGGAGAAGACGACGGGCACGCCCTCGTCGGCGAGCCCCTGCAGGACGCCGCTGAGCACGTCGACGCCCACCGGATCAAGGCCGGAGAAGGGCTCGTCGAGCACGAGCAGCTCGGGGCCGTGGACGAGCGCCGCGCCCAGCTGCACACGCTGCTGGTTGCCGAGCGACAGCGACTCGACGCGGTCGCCCGCGCGGTCGGCGATCCCGAGCCGCTCGAGCCAGCTCGTGGCGGCCTCGGCCGCCGCGGCCCGCTCCAGCCCGTGCAAGGCCGCGAAGTAGGCGAGCTGGTCGTGCACGCGCATCTTCGGATACAGGCCGCGCTCCTCCGGCATGTAGCCGAAGCGGGCGCGGGTCTCGAGGTCGACGGGCGCGCCGCGCCAGCGGACCTCGCCGCCGTCAGGTTCGAGCACCCCGAGGATGATCCGCATCGTCGTGGTCTTGCCGGCCCCGTTCGGCCCCACGAAGCCGAAGAGCTGCCCCGGCTCGACGCTGAAGGAGAGCTGGTCGAGCGCGACCACTTCGCCGTAGCGTCGCGACAAGTCGATGACCTCGAGCACGCGCACAGAGATAGCGAGTCTCGCCACCGGATGTCGGGGGGTTACCGCCCTCCCGCACCGAAGGTCGTGGTGTAGATGGCCGCCTGACGCGGCGGGTCCTGCAGCTCGGGCGCGTCGAACGCAAGCCCGATGCCGATCTCCCGGTATCCGGTGTCGAGCACGTTGGCCCGGTGGCCAGGGCTGAGCATCCACAGCGCGACCACCTTGGCCGGCGGGCTCTTGTCGAGCTCCCCCCACGCGAGGTTCTCTCCCACGAGGATCGGCGGGTAGCCCTGGCGGGTGATGCGCGCGTCGGGCTGCACCCCGTCGGGGTTGCGATGCTCGAAGAACTTGCGCCTGGCCATGTCGACCGAATGCAGCTCGGCGGCTCGCTGCAGCAGCGCGTTCTCGCCCAGCGGCGCAAGGCCGTGGCGCGCGCGCTGCGCGTTGATAAGGCACAGCGTCGCCGCGTGCACCTGCACCTGGTTGGCGGGCACGGGACGCAGCCAGGAGCCGGCGCAGCCGTCAACGTCGGGCCGGGCCGCAACCGCGGCGCCGGGCCCGCCGCAGCCCGTGAAGGCGGCGGCCAGGAGCAGCAGTGCAAGGACGGCCCGCATCCCACGGGCATCGTCATGGCGCGAAGTGAGCTTGAGGGGAGCTAGCCGACTTCGGCCGGCTCGTCCTTGCCCTGCAGCCGCTCGCGGCCCCGCTGGACGGCGGCGATGAACTTCGAGAGGTTGACCTCGAGCGTATTGAGGATCTCGTCGGCGTAGTCCTCCGCGCCGAGGCGGATCTCGCGCTCACGAGCGCGAGCGTCCTCGATGATGTCCTCGGCCTGACGCTCGGCCTGCTTGGTGACCTCCTGCTGGGAGACGAGCTGCGTCTGCCGCTCGCGCGACTCCTTGACGATGCGCTCGGCCTCGCGCTTGGCCTCCGCCAGCATCTCCTGGCGCTCCTTCACGATCCAGCGCGCCTGCTTGATCTCCTCAGGGATCGTCGCGCGCATCTGATCGAGAATGTCGTAGATCTCCTCCTGGTCCACGCGGACCGTCCCCGTCATGGGGACCGTCTTGGCGTTGTGGACCAGATCGTCCAGCTTGTCGATGAGTACGAGGACGTCCATGGGCGCTCCTGGTTTCGTCAGCGGGTCACGGCTTCCTGCAACCGTGCCGCCACCTCCTCGGGCACGAGGGCCGAAACGTCGCCTCCGAAGGTGGCGATCTCCTTGACCCCGCTCGAGGACAAGAAACTGTACTGCGGCGACGCCATCAGGTAGACCGACTCGACATCTGCGGCGAGGTGGCGGTTGAGCTGGTTCATCTCCAGCTCGTACTCGAAGTCCGAGATCGCGCGCAATCCCTTGACGATCGCCTTGGCGCCGACGTTGCGCGCGTAGTCGACGATCAGGACGTCGAAGGTGTCGACCCGGACGTTGCCCAGATGGCGTGTGGCGTCCTCGATGAACCCGACCCGCTCCTCGACGCCGAAGACCGAGCTGTCCTTGCGCACGGACGCGGCGACGACCGCCACGATCAGCTCGTCGAACATCACGCTGGCGCGCGAGATGACGTCGATGTGGCCGTTCGTGATCGGGTCGTAGGACCCGGGGCAGACGGCGATGCGGTTGTCAGGAGCCATGGATGCGAATGAGGGTGTCGCCGTAGCGGCGTTCGTCTTTCAGCGGCAGGTCGAGCGGGAGCGGCGCCCGGTGATCGCTCTCGCAGATCACGAGCGCGGAGGGCGCCAGCACCGCTGGCAGCACGTCCGACAGCTCGCGCCCGAGGCGCTCCGCCAGGCGGTATGGCGGGTCGAGGAGGACGAGATCGTATTGACGAGCCTTCCCCGGTGCCGCCCCCAGGAACCGCAAAGCGTCCGAGCGGTGCACCTCGGCCTCGCCCCCGAGCGCCGCGAGGTTGGCCTTCACGGCCGTCACCGATGCCGCCGCGCAGTCCACGAACGTGACTGCCGCGGCGCCGCGCGAGAGTGCCTCGAGCCCGAGCGCGCCCGAGCCCGCGAAGAGGTCGAGCACCCGCGCGTCCTGCACGAATCCGCCCAGGATCGAGAACAGCGCCTCGCGCACGCGGTCCGCGGTCGGCCGCGTGTCCGACCCCTTCGGCGAGATCAGCTGCCGGCCGCCCCAGCGGCCCGCGATCACCCTCACGCCGGGATCGGCTCGAGCGCCTCTGCCCCGAACGTCGCGCGCACCGCCTCGTCGAGCAGGACGTGCTCCGGCCGCTGCAGCTCGGGATCCGCGTCGAGCACGGTGCGGGCGCGCATCCGCGCGCGCTCAAGCAGCTCCGCGTCCTCCGGCAGCCGCGCGATCTTGAACTGCGCGAGCCCGGACTGGCGGGTGCCGAGCATCTCCCCCTCGCCGCGCAGCTCGAGGTCGATCTCGGCGAGCTTGAAGCCGTCGCCGTGCTCGGCGAGCGCACGCAGCCGCTGCGATTCCTTCGGTCCGAACAGCACGCACACCGATGCGTGCTCGCCGCGGCCGATGCGCCCGCGCAGCTGGTGCAGCTGCGAGATCCCGTAGCGCTCGGCGTTCTCGACCAGCATCACGCTCGCGTTGGGGACGTCGATCCCGACCTCGATCACCGTCGTCGCCACGAGCACGTCGGCCCCGCCGCCCGCGAACGCCGCCATCGCCGCCTGCTTCTCGCGCGGCCGCTTCTGACCGTGCAGCAGCACGACGCGGAAGTCGCGCAGCTCGGTGGTCCGCAGGCGTTCGTACTCGGCGGTCGCCGCGCGCGCCTGCAACGCCTCGGACTCCTCGACGAGCGGGCACACCACGAACGCCTGGCGGCCGGCGCGCAGCTCCTCGCGGATGCGCTCGTAGGCCCGTGCGCGCTCGCGCTCGCTGGAAGCCACGTAGGTGTCGATCGGGCGCCGGCCGGCCGGCAGCTCGCGCAGCACCGTCACGTCGAGGTCGCCGTAGGCGGTCAGCGCGAGCGTGCGCGGGATCGGCGTCGCGGTCATGTGCAGCACGTGCGGCGACAGCGAGGCCGGTGCCTTGCGGTCGAGCGCGCGCCGCTGGTTCACGCCGAAGCGGTGCTGCTCGTCGACGACCACGACGGCAAGACGCTCGAACTCGACCGCCTGCTCGATCAGCGCGTGGGTGCCCACGAGCAGCCGCAGCTCGCCGGTCGCGAGCTTGCCGAGCAGGTCGGCGCGGCGTGCGGCCGGCGTCGAGCCGGTCAGCAGCGCAGCCTGCACGAGCTCGCCCGGCATCAGCTTCTGCAGCGTCGCGAAATGCTGCTCGGCGAGCGTCTCGGTCGGCGCCATCAGCGCGGCCTGGGCGCCCTGCTCGACGGCACGCAGCATCGCGTAGAGCGCGACCACGGTCTTGCCCGAGCCGACCTCCCCCATCAGCAGCCGCTGCATCGGGCGGTCGCGGGCGAGGTCGTCGTCGACGGTCTCCATCGCGTGCACCTGATCGCTGGTGGGCGTGAACGGCAGGGAGTCGGCGAGCCAGCGCCGCGTGAGCTCGCCCGGCGGCTCGAGCGCCTCGGCGCGGGCGCCCTCACGCCGGCGGGCGCGGCGGCGCAACAGCGCGATCTGGAGCAGCATCAGCTCCTCGAACGCGAGCCGGCGGCGGCCGCCCTCGTGGTCGCCGAAGTGGGCGGCGTCAAGCGCGGCGGCGCGATCGGGCAGTCGCTCGAGTGCGCGCAGCCGCGCCGGCAGCGGCTCGAGCGTCTCCTGCGCTGCGCCGCGCCACTGGCGGGCGAGCGCGAGGATCTGGGTCGAGGACAGGCCGTCGGTCGCGGGATAGGTCGCCATCTCCCCTGCGTCCCCGACCGCCTCGCCGGTCGGCGCGTGGAAGGAGACCCGGAAGCGGTTGCGGCCCTGGTACTTGCCCTGGAGCAGCAGCCGCGTACCCGGGCGGTACTTGCGCTCGAGCCAGGGCTGGTTGAAGAACGTCGCCGTCATCGCCCCCGTCGCGTCGGCGACCACCGCCTCCACCAGCGGCTTCATCTTGCGCGTGCGCACCGAGCGGCTCGTGATCGAGCGCACCTCCGCGACCACCGTCGCGGTCTCGTCGATCGCGAGCTGGCCGATCGTGCGCGCCTCCTGACGGTCGCGCGGAAGGTGCTCGAGCAGGTCGCCGACCGTGTGGAGCCCGAGCCACTCAGCCCCCTTGGCGGCGGGGGCGGGCTCGACTTCGAGCGGCGTGATGAGCCGTGACGGTCGCGGGTAGCGGGGCGGACCGGCGGCGTGGAGGTCGTCGTCGGGCAGCGGGTCGGTGGTGGCGAAGGCCCGGATCACGAGGGCGATTGTGACCTGTGGGGCGGTCGTGGTGGTGCGGGGCGTACGTCAACTGCGGCTGGGTGGGAGGAGGGCGCGAAGCGCCGCGGCGGCCACTGTCCTGCCTAGACCTCGGTATGCGAGGTCTAGGCAGGACGGTGGCCCGAAATCGCTGACGGCAGACTGGAACCGCCCCGCTCACCCACCTCCTACCCAGCCGCCGTTGACGTCCGCCGGCGCTACCGGGCACGCAAAACGAGCCGCGCCGAGACGCGCGCTCCGACCCGCGCCCGCAACACCGCGCGCCCCCGCCCGAGCCGCACCCTGAAAGTCGTCGTCCCCGACGCGCCGGCGCGCCGCGTCGCGAGCGTCCGCCACAGCCTGCCGACGCGCCGCTGCAACCGGACCCGCGCGCCGCGCGGAGCGCCGGCCACCCGCAGCCGCACGCGCTTCCCGGCACGGGCCCGTCGCGGCCCCGAGAGCCGCAGCCCGCCACCGCGCACCCACACCGGCTGGATCCCGGAGGCGAGGATGCGCCGCTCGGAGCCGGGGCTCCCGGTGGCGGACACGACCCACAGCCCGCGGTCCCCGCGGGCGAAGGCGAGCGAGCGGCCGTCGGGTGACCACGTCGGCGCGTTGTCGCTCGGCCCGGAGCTGACCACGCGGACCAGCTGCCCGCTCGCGGCCGAGTAGATCGCGATCTCTCCCGTGAACCCGTCGGGCGGCGCCCGCGTCACCGCCACCAGGCTGCCGTCGGGCGAGACGGCGGGATCCCACAGATCGTGCTCGGGGGCGGCGGCCACGAGGCGCTCGCAGGGAAAGTCGGCGTTGGTCGCCAGCAGGCAGATCTGCTGCTCGAACGGCGCCTCGTCGGCGGCCTCGTCCCGCAGCAGGCGGCCGGCGAGCCAGGCGGTCGTGACGGTCGAGCGCGCGACCGTGTCGCGGCCGCTGCCGTCGGCGCGGGCGAGGAACAGGTAGGGCGTGAGGCGAACGGTCGGGACCCCGCCCGGAAACGGCGCCAGCGTCTCGGTGATCGTCTCGATCGTCGCGATCTGCCCGCCATCCGGGCTGATGTGCGTGGCGACGATGGGGCCGCCGCCGTGCGGCAGCGGACCGGCGACGCGCCGGCCGTTGCCATCGAGCACGTGGGCGCGGTTCCCGTAGGACACGCCGAGCCGCGACCCGTCGCGCGTGGCCGACAGCCACGCGTAGACCGGTCCGCCGGCGGACGCGTCGCGCGTCAGCTGGGTCCGGCCGGAGCCGTCGGGCGCGACGCGGCACAGCTCCGGGAAGCAGCGGTAGAGGATCGAGTCGGCGGCGGCGGGCGCCGCGCCGAGCCCCAGCGCGACGACGGCGGCGACGAGAGCGGCGGCGCACCTCACCCCGGTGCATACGCGCGCACGCCCGGCCCGGTTCGGTGCTATTCCGCGGAGATCAGCCACCAGTAGCTCGGCTGCCCGCCGTAGGAGTACTCGAGCTCGACCTCGGCGGGGGCCAGCGCGGTGACGGCGGCCTCGTCGAGCGGCACGCCGTCGCCGGCGATCAGCGTCACCAGCTCGGCGTCGCGCGCGAGCGCGCCGAGCACCGCCTCGAGCGTGGCGGCGGGCTCGCCCCAGGCCACGAGCTCCTCCTCCACGAAGCCGACGGCCTCGCCGCGGCGGAAGCGCTCGGAGGTGTCGTCGCGGGCGGCCTCGGTGACCGCGCCGGTGCGCACGTGGGCAAGCGCATCCGCCATCGCGCCGGCGTTCGCCCGCGCGCTGCGGGACGGATCGAGCGCGACCGCGGCGGCGAGCCCCGCCTGCTGCGAGCGCGTGCGCACGACGCAGACCGTCTTGTCCGACAGCTCGGCGGCGCGCTCCGCGGCCATGATCACGTTCGGCGAGTTGGCGAGCACGACCACCTCCTCTGCACCCACGCCGTGGATGCCGGCCAGCAGGTCGTAGGTGGACGGGTTGAGCGTCGCGCCGCCGTCGAGCGGCTCGGCCCCGAGCGAGCCGAACAGCACGCCCATGCCCTCGCCCGCCACGACGGCCAGCGCCGCGCAGGTCGCGACGGCCCTGTCGTCGTCGCCGTCGCCGAGGCGCGAGGCGCGCTCCGCCATCTGCAGGCGCATGTCGGCGACGTCGAGCCGCGACACCGTTCCCGTGCCGTCGAACAGCCCGGTCGCCAGCTCCGGCTCGTCGGTGTGGACGTGCACCTTCAGCGTGTGGCGGTCGCCGACCACGAGCACGGAGTCGCCGATCACCTCGAGCTGCGCGATCCACGGCGCCGGGGACAGACCCTCGCCCGTGACCGCGAAGTTCGTGCAGTAGCGGAAGCTCGAGGAGTGGTGCTGGGGATGGGTGACGCGCGCCGGGGCGTGGTGCGCGAGCGGCGGCGGGGGCGTGCCGCGCAGTGCCGCGACGACCCCGGCGAAGATGACCGTCAGCCCGTAGCCGCCGGCGTCGACGACGCCTGCCTCGCGCAGCACCGGCAGCAGGTCGGGCCCGCGCTTGACAGACGACTCGCCGGCATCCAGCGCGCGCTCGAGCAGCTCGGCCAGCAGCGCGTCCTGCTGGTCGGCCTGGCTCTCGTCCGTCAGCCGCGTCTGCGGCATGTGGGCGAGCTCGGTGGCGACCCGGTGGGCCATCTCGCGCACCACGGTGAGGATCGTGCCCTCGGCCGGAGCGCGCACGGAGCCGTAGGCCCGATCGGACGCGCGCGCCATCGCGGCGCCGATCAGGACCGGATCCACGAGCTCGCCGGGGCGCGAGATCAGCTCCTCGGCGGCGCCGCGGATGAGCTGGGAGAGGATCACGCCGGAGTTGCCGCGGGCGCCCAGCAGCGCCGCGCGGGCGACCGAGTCGACGATCTGCTCGCGGCCGATCTCGTCGAGCGGGCCCTCGTGCTCGGAGAGCCGGTCGAGCTCGTCGAGCACCGCGCGCAGCGTCAGTGTCATGTTGTCGCCGGTGTCGCCGTCGGCGACCGGGAAGACGTTGAGGTCGTTGACCTCCTGGCGGCGCGCCTCGAGTTCGCCGAGAGCGCCTTCGACGACGGTGCGGAAGCGGAGAAGGCTGGGATCGGCCACGGCTGAAGCCGTGCCGCCTATGCCTTCGTGATCTTGCCCGCCTTGAGGCAGCGCGTGCACACGTACACGCGCCGCGGGGCGCCGGCCTCAGAGATGCGGACCTTCTGGAGGTTGGCGTCGAACCGCCGCTTGGTGGCGACCATGGAGTGCGACCGGCTCTGCCCGAAGGCAGGCCGCTTGCCGCAGGAGTGACAGACGCGGGCCATAGCGACGGGAAGTATAGGGCGATGGTCGGGTGGGTACCGTTTCTGACCATGCCCCCGGTCTCACCGGCACGGATTTCGTTGCCCGATCGCTACAAGGTCGTCCGCCACATCGCGAACGGCGGGATGGCGGGCGTCTGGGAAGCGCAGGACAAGCTGCTCGGCCGCGCGGTCGCGGTCAAGGTGCTCGCGCAGCACCTCTCCGACGACGAGCGCGCCCGCAAGCGCTTCGAGCGCGAGGCGCGGGCCGCCGCCGGGCTCTCCTCCCATCCCAACGTGGTGACGATCTACGACGTCGCCGAGCACGAAGAGCGCGCGTTCATGGTCATGGAGCTGATGCGTGGCGGCTCCGTCGCCGACGTGATGCGGCGCGACGAGGAGATCGGCAGCCGGCGCGGGCTGCGCTGGCTGCGCGAGGCCGCCTCGGGCCTGGACGCCGCGCATGCGGCCGGCGTCGTGCACCGCGACGTCAAGCCGGCCAACCTGCTGCTCGACGACCACGACCGCCTCGGCATCGGCGACTTCGGGATCGCGCGGCTGGCGTGGGAGGAGCAGGTCACCCAGACCGGTCAGGTACTCGGCACCGCCGCCTACCTCGCCCCCGAGCAGGCGATGGGCGAGCCCGCCACCGCCGCCTCCGACCGCTACGCGCTGTCGGTCGTGGCGTTCGAGCTGCTGACCGGCGAGAAGCCCTTCAACGCCGAGCACTTCGCCGCCCAGGCCCGCGCCCACGTCGAGGACGACCCGCCACGCGCCTCCGAGCTCAACTCGGACCTGACCGACCGCGTCGACGCCGTCATCGACCGCGGGATGGCCAAGGACCCCGGCGACCGCTGGGAGTCCGCCGCGGAGTTCGTGGAGCGCCTCGACGAGGCGCTCGCGGCGCCCCCGCCGAGACGCGCTCCCCAGGCCGCCGCCGGCCCGACGGGCTCCACGCGGAGGATGCCCGGCCGCGACCGCACGCCGCCGCCCGAGTCGCCGCGGCGCATCGTGGCCGCCGTCCCCCGCCGCTCCGGCCCGGGCCGCGGCGCGATCGCCGCCGGGGTCGTGGGGCTGCTCCTCATCGCCGCGCTGGCCTTCGCGCTGCTGAGCGGCAACGGCGACGGCGACGGCGAGCAGGCCGGGAGCGGGAGCACCCCGACGCCGACGGCCGAGAGGAAGGAGACCGCGACACCGACCCCGACGGCCGAGAGGACGGCCGAGCCGACCGCGACCGCCACGCCGACCGCAACCGAGACGGAGGAGCCGGACCAGCCCGTCGGCAACGAGCCGGCCGGCAACAACCCCTCCCGGCTCCAGCTCCAGGCCTTCAACCTCAACAAGGCCGGCAAGTCCGAGGAGGCGCTGCCCGTCGCGCAGAAGGCCGTCCTGCTCAGCTGCAAGGGCGACGCCGGGGTAAGCCCGTGCGGCTACGCCCTCTTCGAGCTCGCCAAGGCGCAGCGCGGCACCGGCGACCCCGCGGCCGCCGTCAAGACGCTCGAGGAGCGTCAGCGGCGCTACCCCGATGACCAGCGGGCTGCGGTCGACGCCGAGCTCAAGCGGGCCAAGTCGGACGCCGGCGAGTAAAGGCCGGACCTCACGCGGCCGACACTCTCGTGTGGACACACGAGCTCAACGCCTGCTGTTGAAGATCGTCATCGCCGTCCTCGCGCTCCTCGTGGTGGCCCACGGCGTGCACGGCCTCGGCGGCCCGAGCGACAGCGTGCTGTTCAACGACTACGTCTACACGGCGGTGATGTGGGGCGGCTTCGGGCTCTGCCTCGCCCGTGCGCTCAGCGTGAGCGCGGCGCGCGGGGCCTGGATCGCGATCACGGTGAGCCTCGGCCTGTGGGCCGCGGCCGACCTCATGTGGACCCTGCACTACGGCAACCTCGATGATCCGCCCTACCCCAACCTCTCTGACGCCCTCTACCTCGCCACGTTCCCCTGCACCTACCTCGGCGTGGGGCTGCTGATGCGGGAACAGTTGCGCCCCATGCGCGCGTCGCTGTGGCTCGACGGCGCGGTCAGCGGCCTCACGCTCGCCGCGCTGACCACCGCGCTGCTCTTCGCTCCGCTCCTCGCCGCCACCGCAGGCGCTCCGGCGACGGTGGCGCTCACGCTCGCCTATCCGGTCGGCGACCTGCTGATCCTCTGCTTCGTCGCAGTGGCGCTCGCTGCCACCGGCTGGCGCCCCGGCCGCGCCTGGGGGCTGATCGCGCTGAGCCTTGCCCTGACGGCGATCGCGGACGCAGTCTACTCCTACCTGGAGAGCGCCGGCACCTACGCCGACGGCTCGATCCTCAGCACGATGTGGCCGGCGAGCGCCCTTGCCATGGGTGCGGCGGCCTGGCAGCCGCGGCGCCTCGCCCCGGTGCGGACCGACGGCATGGCGACCTTCATCCCGGCCGGCTTCGCGGTCATCGCACTCGGCCTGCTGCTCTACGGCTGGATCGCCGACCTGCCGCCGCTCGCCGGCGTCCTCGCCGCCGCCGGGCTGCTCGCCGCAATGGCGCGCGGTGGGCTCACGTTCCGCGAGAACGTCGTGCTGCTGCGCGGCAGCCGCGTGCAGGCGCTGACCGACGGGCTCAGCGGGCTCGCCAACCGGCGCCGGCTCATGAGCGATCTCGAGGACGCGCTCGCCGTCGCGAGCGCGGAGGCGGGGCGGACGCTCGTGTTCTTCGACCTGGACGGGTTCAAGGGCTACAACGACGCCTTCGGCCACACCGCGGGCGACGCGCTCCTGGCCCGGCTCGGGCGCGAGCTCGCCCGGTCGGTCACCGGAAGCGGCGGGGCCTACCGCCTCGGAGGCGACGAGTTCTGCGTCCTGCTCGACCGCGTCGCGCTCGCGAGCGATCCGCTGGTGGAACGTGCCGCCGACGCGCTCTCCGAGCGGGGCGAGGGCTTCACCGTCACCGCCTCCTTCGGCGTCGTCCAGATCCCCACCGAAGCCGAGAGCTCCGAGGCCGCGCTCCAGCTCGCCGACGAGCGCATGTACGCCCACAAGGACTCACGCCGCGCCAACAGCCGCCGCCAGGCCCGCGACGTACTCGTCCAGGTGCTGGCCGAGCGCGAGCCGGAGCTGCGCCGCCACATGGCCGACGTCGCAGCGCTGGCGGTGCGGACCGGACGCAAGCTCGGCCTCGACGCCGAACAGCTCGACGTGCTCGGCCGCGCCGCCGAGCTGCACGACATCGGCAAGGTCGCCGTCCCGGACGACGTCATCCACAAGCCCGGCCCGCTCGACGACGTCGAGTGGGCGATCATGCGCCAGCACACGCTGGTCGGCGAGCGCATCCTCGCCGCCGCCCCTGCGCTGAAGGCGGTCGCGCGGCTCGTGCGGCTGAGCCACGAGCAGTGGGACGGGTCGGGCTACCCGGACAGCCTGGCCGGCACGGACATCCCCGTCGGCGCGCGCATCATCGCCGTCTGCGACGCCTACGACGCGATCACCTCCGAGCGCGCGTATGCGGACGCGCGCAGTCACGACGAGGCGATCGAAGAGCTGCGCCGCTGCGCCGGGACCCAGTTCGACCCAGGCGTCGTGGAGGCGTTCCGGGACGCCAACCCGGCGAAGCTCGAGCCGACCGCGCTCACCTCGGCCTAGCCCCTGCCACACTGCGCGGCGCATGGGGTTCGACGCCGTCGCCCGCGCCGTCGCCGGCGTGCCGTTCATGTCACCGGAGCAGGGGCGACTGGTCTACGACCACGTCCGCGCGACCCGCCCCGCGGAGGTGCTCGAGCTGGGCACCGCGCACGGGGTCGGGGCCGCCTACCTCGCGGCGGCGCTCGAGGCGAACGGCGCCGGCCGCCTGACCACGGTCGACTTCGCCGCCGCCGCCTACGACCCCTCGCCGGAGGCGCTGCTCGCCCGCGCCGGGGTCGCCGGGCGGGTGCGGATCGTGCGCGAGTTCTCCTCCTACACGTGGTGGCTCAAGGAGCAGGTGCAGGCGCGCTCGGACCGCGCAGGTAACGTCGAGCCGGTCTACGACTTCGTCTACCTCGACGGCGCGAAGAACTGGACGATCGACGGGCTCGCGGTCGTGCTGGTGGAGAAGCTGCTGCGCCCGGGCGGCTGGCTGCTGATGGACGATCTCGACTGGACCTACTCCCAGGACCCGGGGCGCGAGGCCACGGACGGGATCGTGCACCGCGAGCTCTCACTGCCCGAGCGCACGCAGCCGCACCTGCGCGCCGTCTTCGACCTGATCGTCGCCCAGCATCCGGCCTTCACCGAGGTGAAGGTCCAGGACGAGTGGTGGGGCTGGGCCCGCAAGGCGCCCGGCGAGCCGCGCCGCTACTCGGTCGAGACGAGCCGCCCGCTCGGGGCGCTGGCGGCCGGTGCCGCGCGCCGCCTCAAGCGGCGGGCGCAGCAGCGCCTTCGCCGCTGACAGCAGACGTCGTGCTCAGGTCAGCTCCGCCCGCAGCGCGGCCATCCGCAGCACCGCCTGTCCCGCGTGGTAGCCCGTGTCGCGGTGGTCGCCGCCCGAGCGGGCGAGCGCCTGCTCCATGCTCTCGACCGTCAGCACGCCGAAGGCGCAGGGCACCCCCGTGCGCAGCTGGACGTCCTGGATCCCGCGGGCCGCCTCGCCGCAGACGTAGTCGTAATGGTCGGTCTCGCCGCGGATGACCGCGCCGAGGCACGCGACCCCCGCCACGCGGCCACTCTGCGCGAGGTACAGCGCCGCCAGCGGCAACTCGTAGGCGCCGGGCACGTCGTGGACCTCGATCGATGCCCCCGCCTCCTCGAACGCCTTCCGGGCGCCGGCGACGAGGCGCTCGGCGAGGTCCTCATAGAACCGCCCGACGGCGATGGCGTAGTGGTCAGTCACGGGAGGCCGGGCGCTCCGCCCCGCGGGCGTCGCGGTCGTGCTCGTGCTCGGCGTGCAGCATCTCCTCGTCCAGCGGCAGGCCCTGGTGGTGCAGCGTGTGGCCGAGGCGCGTGCGCTTCGCGTCGAGGTAGGCCTCGTTGTGCGGGTTGGAGGCGTGCTGGATCGGGACCTGCTCTGAGACCGACAGGCCGTAGCCCTCGAGCCCGATGATCTTCTTCGGGTTGTTGGTCATGATCCGGATCGAGCCAAGGCCGAGGTCGACGAGGATCTGGGCGCCGATGCCGTAGTCGCGCAGATCGACCGGGAGCCCGAGCTCGAGGTTGGCGTCGACCGTGTCGAGGCCGCCGTCCTGGAGCTTGTAGGCCCTGAGCTTGTTGAGCAGCCCGATCCCGCGGCCCTCCTGGGCGAGGTAGAGCAGGACGCCGGAGCCCTCGCGCTCGATCTGGGCCAGCGCCGACTCGAGCTGCTCGCCGCAGTCGCAGCGCAGTGAATGGAAGACGTCGCCGGTCAGGCACTCGGAGTGGACGCGCACGAGCACGTCGGCCGTGCCCGCCACCTCGCCCTTGACGAGCGCGACGTGGTGCTTGTCGTCGACCAGCGAGCGGTAGCCGACGGCGTTGAACTCGCCGAACGCGGTCGGCAGCCGCGTCTCCACCACGCGCTCGACCAGCTTGTCGTGCTTGCGCCGGTAGGCGATCAGGTCGGCGACCGTGATCATCTTGATGCCGTGGCGCTCGCAGTAGGGGATCAGGTCGGGCACGCGCGCCATCGTGCCGTCGTCGTTCATGACCTCGCAGATCACGCCGGCCGGCGTCAGGCCGGCGAGCCGTGCGAGGTCGACCGCCGCCTCCGTCTGGCCCGTGCGCTCGAGCACGCCCCCGGGCTTGGACTTGAGCGGGAAGACGTGGCCGGGCTGCACGAGGTCGCGCGGGCGTGCGGCCGGGTCGATCGCGACCTGGATCGTGCGGGCCCGGTCGGCCGCCGAGATGCCGGTCGTGACGCCCTCGCGGGCCTCGATCGAGACGGTGAAGGGCGTCTGGAACGGCGACTCGTTCTTGGCCGCCATCAGGTCCAGCCCGAGCTCGTCGCAGCGCTCGGGGGTCAGCGACAGGCAGATCAGCCCGCGGCCGTGGGTGGCCATGAAGTTGATCGCCTCGGGGGTGACGAACTGAGCCGCCATCGTGAGGTCACCCTCGTTCTCGCGGTCCTCGTCGTCGCAGACGACGACCATCCGGCCGGCGCGGACCTCCTCGATCGCCTCCTCGATGGGAGCGAACGCGCCGCTCATGGGACCGGCACCATCAGCTTCTCGACGTACTTGGCGAGCACATCCACCTCCAGGTTGACCGGCGTGCCGGAAGCGGCGGCGCCGAGGTTGGTCCGCTCGAGCGTCTCGGGGATGAGCGATACCGAGAACGTGTCCGCGGTCACGCTCGCCACGGTGAGCGAGACGCCGTCGACCGCGATCGAGCCCTTCTCGACGACGTAGCGCAGCAGCTCCGGCGGCGCGGCGATCGTCACGACACGGGCGAAGCCGTCCTCGACCGTGTCGCGGATCGCGCCGACGCCGTCGACGTGGCCCTGGACGACGTGGCCGCCGAGGCGGTCGGCCGCGCGCAGCGGCAGCTCGAGGTTCACGCGGGCGCCACCGGCGACCTCGGCGAGCGAGGAGCGCCGCAGCGTCTCGTGCATGACATCGGCGGCGAACTGCCCGCCGGCGACCTCGGTGGCGGTGAGGCAGACCCCGTTGACCGCGACCGAGTCGCCCTCGCTCAACTCGCCGGCGAGGATGCTCGACACGCGCAGGCGCACGCCGCCCGCGGTGGCCTCCAGCGCCGCGACGGTGCCCAGATCGGCAACCAGCCCGGTGAACACGGCTACCACTCCCTCAGACGGGCGGAGACGAGCACGTCGTCGCCGATCCGCTCGACGTCGAGGCTGAGCGCGCGCGTCGCCTCGGCGATGCGCTCCGCCCCCTCGCCCTCGAGCGGGTCGCGGGCGCTGGACCCGCCGAGCACCACGGGGGCGATGAAGAGCCGGATCTCGTCGACCTCGCCGGCGTCGAAGAACGCGCCCGCCAGCTTCGGCCCGCCCTCGAGCAGGATCGAGGCGATGCCCTTGGCGCCGAGCTGGTCGAGCGCGGAGCGGATGCGTGCGGGCTCGTTCTCGCCGGTGGCGACGATGACCTCGGCACCGGCCGCCACGAGCGCGTCGTGGGCCAGGCGCGAGGCCGCGCGCGACACGACGACGGTCAGCGGCACCTCGCGCGCGCCGCGGACGAGCTGGGAGTCCAGCGGCAGCCGCGCCTCGGAGTCGAACACCACGCGGGCCGGCTGCTTGAAGTCGCCGTCGATGCGCGCCGTCAGCTGCGGGTCGTCGGCCAGCGCCGTGCCGATCCCGACCACGACCGCGTCGCGCTCGGCGCGCCAGTGGTGCGCGCGGAAGCGCGAGTCCTCGCCCGAGATCCACTTGGAGTCGCCGGTGTGGGTGGCGACCTTGCCGTCGAGCGACATCGCCGACTTGAAGACGACCTGCGGCCGGCCGGTGCGCGCGTGCTTGCGGAAGGCCTGATTGAGGGAGCGGGCGCGCGCGGCGAGCTCGCCGCCGGCGACGACGACCTCGACCCCCTCGTCGCGCAGGATGCCGAGGCCGCGGCCCGAGGCCTTCTCCGTCGGGTCGTCGGACGCGACGACGACGCGCGCCAGGCCGGCCTCGAGGATCGCCTCCGTACAGGGCGGCGTCCGGCCGTGATGGCAGCAGGGCTCGAGCGAGACGTACATCGTCGCGCCGCGCACGTCGGCGTCGCCGCAGGCCGCCAGCGCGGCTCGCTCGGCGTGCGGGCCGCCGTAGACGGCGTGCCAGCCCTCGCCCAGCGTCGCGCCGTCGCGGGTCACCACCGCGCCGACCAGCGGATTGGGGCTCGCGCGCCCGCGACCCTGCTCCGCGAGCTCGATCGAGCGCGCGAGCGGGGCATGGTCGGTCTGCAGCAGCGTGGTCACGTCTCGCCCAGGATATTTCACCGCCCGCGACAGGCCCCGCCGGTGAGGCGGTAGATGACGATCTCGGGGCCCGGGCGCCGGAAGGAGAGCGGGTAGGAGTTGAACGAGAAGTCGAAGGAGAACGCCTGCCCGGGCTGGCGGGCGGCGTAGACGACGCGGCCGCTGCGCCGCAGCGCGGCGTAGTAGCGCAGCGCCTGCGGGACCGCCTCGGGCTCGGCCAGCGCACGGCCGAACTGGGTCGAGCCGGTGAGCACCGTGCAGTAGCCGCGGCGCTGGTACTGGCGGACGAGCCCGGGGAACAGGGTGCGCTCGTAGTCCTCGAGCTTGACGACCGGCCCGACCCCGCCCTTGAGCGGCGTGCCGTCGGGGCTCAGGCGCGAGCGTGAGGTCGGCCACTTGCGCCAGCGCGCGCCGTTGCCGGTCGCGCGCAGCGCGCGGCCGGTGTCGCTCGCCCACGCGTCGGGGACGACCGGCTCGATCACGACCTTCGTACCCGGCGGGACGTTCTCGACCATCCACTCGCGGGCCAGCCGGCGCGTGTCCGGGCGGGCGAGCACGACGTCGTTGTGGATCGCGAACACGAGCCCCTGGGCGCACAGCAGCACACCGGCCAGGGCCGCGGCCCAGGCGGGGCGCGGCACGTGCACGCGCACGCGCGCGAGCGCCCAGGTCACGAGCAGCACGGCGCCGTAGGCAGCGAGCAGGCACAGCAGCGGGTAGACGGGCAGCAGCCAGCGCGCGAAGAAGCGGTCCTGCGAGCCCATGAAGGCCAGGAACACGACGACCGCGGGCACGATCACGACCGCGCGGCGCCAGTCGCGGACGGCCAGCGCCACCGCGCCGCCGAGCGCCGCCACCGCGGGCACCCAGCCGAGACCCCAGGTCAGCGTCCCGAGGTAGTAGAGGATCCCGCTGTCGCCGGTCAGGCCGAGCTTGCCACCGCCGTCGCTGGACGCCGCCGACTGCTCGCTGAGCCCGTCGCGGAACGCATCGAAGTCCAGCAGCGCGAACGGGTTGGCGGTGAGAAAGAACGCGAGCGCCAGAAGGCAGGCCAGCACGAGGCCGCCGATCCGCCGGGCGTCGGACACTCCTGCGCCGGCCAGGACCGCCGCCAGCAGCGGCAGCAGCACGATCCCGCCGGTGTACTTCGTCGCGCAGGCGAGCCCGAGCCCGGCGCCGGCGAGCGCGTAGTCCCCGATCCGCCCGCGGGTGAAGACGCCGGCGATGCCGACCAGCGCGAGGCAGACCGGCGCGAGCGTCGGGACGTCGTTGAGCGCGAGGTGCGCGTAGTGCACGGGCAGGAAGGCGACCGCCAGCAGCGCCGCGGCGACGAGCCCGACGCGGCGGTCGAACAGCCGCGCGCCGGCCCACGCCAGCAGCCCCACCGCGACCGCGCCGAGCGCCGCGGACAGCGCCCGCGCCACGGCGAACACGTCGCCGGGGTCGGACGCGAAGGCCTCCGAGACCCCGTCGCGCCCGCCGAACCCGAGCGCGAAGGCGCCGTGCAGGAGGTAGGTGTACGCGGGCGGGTTGATGAAGTAGTTCGGGTTGTAGGTGTGCCCGAACATCCCGATCGCGCCCGCGACGAAGTGCGCGTTCTCGTCGGCGTTGTAGACCAGCGGCAGGCCGTGCCGGAAGCCCCACAGGCGCAGCGCGAGCGCCCCGAGGACGACCGCGGCGAGGCCGAACGGCCAGGCGGCTCTAGCAGCGGGCATAGGCGGCGACGTAGTCGCTGGTGGCGATGCGGCGCCAGCCGGGGGGCGGGATCTGGATCGACGTCGGGTCGACCGGGTTCGTGAAGGCGTGGCGGAAGATCGCGAAGCGCGTCGTGGCGTAGAGCCCGACGCCGCGCGCGACGCGGCGCCTGGGCACGTCGGGATCGGCGCGCGCCAGCACGCGGTCGCTCGGCAGGTCGAGGATCCAGCGTGCGTCCGGGACGAGCTTGTGATTGGGCACGGTCAGCGGGCCGCAGCGCAGCGCCGCGGTCACGGCCGGCTCGCGCAGCACGCTCGCCAGGTCCGTGTGGGCGTCGCCGCGGAACTGCAGCTCGTTGGTGAGCCGCGTGACGTCGACGCGCGTGGCCGTGAAGCCGGCGCCGGCCAGCACCAGCAGCGCGGAGGAGATCGCCCACGCGGTCCGCAGGCGCCCGGGCCGCAGCATGGTGAAGCCGCCGAGCGCCACGGCGGCGAACACGAGCAGCGCCAGCGCCGCGACGATCAGGTAGCGCTCGATCACGGACAGCCCGGCGATCCCGATCAGCACGAACGTGCCGATGCCCGAGAGCAGCAACACGAGCGGCATCGCGGCCCGCCGCGGCGCCGCGGCCACCGCGAACGCGAGCCCGGCGAGCGCGCCCAGCAGGACCGGCAGCTTGACGAGGCTGGCGAAGAACGACGGCAGCGCCGAGGGGATCTCCCCCAGCGTCCGCTGGCGCCCCAGGTCCTCGGCCGAGGAGCTCGTGTAGTGCAGGGAGAACAGCGGGTCGCCGGTGACGGCCCAGTCGACCGCGGCCCATACGAGCGGCCCGATCGCGGTCAGCGCCGCGTAGCGCGCCCGCTCCCCCCAACTCGCCCGATAGCTCATCCACAGGAAGTAGAGGCCGGCGAGGACCCACGCCTCCGGCCGCAACAGCCCCGCCGCCGCCAGCAGCGCGAACACCGGCCAGCCGCGACGCGGGCGCACGGACTCGAGCACCGCCGACCACACCACGAGCGCCATGTAGGGCACGTCGACGTAGCCGCGCGCGGCAAGGAACGCGAAGTCGAAGCGCGTGAGCAGGAGCAGCGCCGCGATCGCGCCCACCAGCGGCGTGAAGGCGACCTGCCCCAGCCGGTAGATCCCCCACACGAGCCACAGGAAGGAGGCGAGCGTCATCGCCACCCACACGCGGTCGCCGCCCTCCCCCAGCAGCGACAGCAGCGCGCCGGCGGCGATCGCGAGCGGATGCTCGGTCGGCACGCGGAAGCCCTCGAAGTACGGGGCCTGCAGGTCGAGCACCTCTCGGCCCCACAGCAGCGAGTAGTAGGAGTCGTAGTTCGGGTAGGTGGGGAAGACCAGAAAGCCCACGAGGAAGCCCACGCACAGCACGGCGAAGGCGACCTTGGCGAGCGTGTCGACCCCGACCGAGCGTGCGTGCGCTGCTATCCCTGATCCCGGTCTCCGCCGGGTGAGTGCCGCACTCTCCATGAGCCCCTGACGGTAACGTCCTCTTCCGCCATGAAGCTGATCATCCAGATCCCGTGCCTGAACGAGGAGGAGGCCCTCCCCGTCACGCTGGCCGATCTCCCGCGCGAGGTGCCGGGGTTCGACACGGTCGAGTGGCTGATCATCGACGACGGCTCGACCGACCGCACGATCGAGATCGCGCGCGAGCACGGCGTGGACCACGTCGTCCGGCTGACGAACAACAAGGGGCTGGCCTCGGGCTTCCAGGCGGGCCTCGACGCGGCGCTCAAGCTCGGCGCCGATGTCGTCGTCAACACCGACGCCGACAACCAGTACTTCGGCGGCGACATCGTCAAGCTCGTCGAGCCGATCCTGCGCGGCGACGCCGACATGGTGGTCGGCGATCGCGAGGTCCAGAACATCGAGCACTTCTCGGCGCTCAAGAAGGCGCTCCAGCGACTGGGCTCGTGGGTCGTGCGGCGGGCCTCGCAGACGTCCGTGCCCGACACCACCTCCGGCTTCCGCGCCTACAACCGCGAGGCGGCGCTGGCCATGCAGGTGGTCTCGAACTACACCTACACGCTCGAGACGATCATCCAGGCCGGCAAGATGCTGATCGCGGTCGACCACGTCCCGGTCAAAACGAACGCCGTGCTGCGCGAGTCGCGGCTGTTCCCGTCGATGTGGAGCTACATCCGCCGCAACGGCGTCTCGATCTTCCGCATCTACTCGATGTACGAGCCGCTGCGCGTGTTCATGATGGGCGCGGCCGTGATCGGGCTCGCCGCGCTCGTCGTCTGGGGCCGCTTCTTCTACTTCTTCGCGTTCGAGGGCGAGGGCTCGGGCCACGTGCAGTCGCTGATCCTCGGCGCCGTGCTCTTCAACGCCGCGATGCTGCTCGCCGCGCTCGGCATCATCGGCGACCTGCTCTCCGGCCAGCGCATCATGCTCCAGCGCACCTTCGAGCGCGTGCGCCGGATCGAGCTCGAGCTCGGCGTGCCGCCGTCGCACTACGAGCCGGGCGCCCACCCGACCGGCCACGAGGCGACCACCGGCGCGCAGGCCGGCCGCCGCGGGCAGACCGAGGAGCGCGAGGCACTGAAGGTATGAGCACCGTCACGCGCGACGCCGAGGGCACGGTCACCGGCAACACCTACGACAAGTACGGCTCCACGAATCCCGTCGTGCGCCGGTTGATGGCCGGGTTCGAGCGCGCGCTCGACGAGCTCTTCATCCAGGCCGACCCGCGGTCGCTGCTCGACGTCGGCTGCGGCGAGGCGGTCCTGACCCACCGGTGGGCGGGGCGGCTCGCGCCCCGCCGCGTCGTCGGCATCGACCTCGAGGATCCCTCGATCCAGGCGGAGTGGGAGCAGCGCAAGGCGCCGAACCTCGACTATCGGGTGATGAAGGCCGAGCACCTGCCGTTCGCCGACTCGGAGTTCGACGTCGCGGCGGCGATCGAGGTGCTCGAGCACGTGCCCGACCCGGCCCACACGGTGGCCGAGATGGCGCGCGTGGCCGAGCGCTGGCTGCTCGTCTCGGTGCCGCGCGAGCCGCTCTGGCGCACCGTCAACCTCGCCCGCGGCGCCTACGTCAAGGACCTCGGCAACACGCCCGGGCACCTCAACCACTGGTCCAAGCGCTCGTTCGTGAAGTTGCTCGAGCGCCACGGCGACGTCGTCGAGGCGCGCTCGCCGTTCCCGTGGACGATGCTGCTCGTCCGGCTCTGAGCGGGCGGACGGGCTCAGCGGGCGCCCCGTCCGGCTACGGCCGCGGCGCCCGCATCCTCTCGATCGGGATCGCGACCACCGGGCTGGTCACGTTCGCGTACTTCTCGGTCGCCTCCTACGTCCTCGGCGACGCCGCCTACGCGCAGATCTCGCTGCTGTGGTCGGCGCTGTTCGTGACCGTCTCGGTGCTCTACCGGCCGATCGAGCTGCTGCTCTCGCGCACGATCGCCGACCGCCGCGCGCGCGGGCTCGAGCACGACCACCCGCTGCGCACACCGCTGATCCTGCAGCTGAGCTTCGCGACGGGCTTCCTCGTGATCGCGCTCGCCCTGCGCGGGCCGATCGAGGACGACCTGTTCGACGGCTCGTCGACCCTCTACTGGATCCTCGTCGTCGCGGTGCTCGCCTACGCGGCGAGCTACTTCGCCCGTGGCTGGCTCGCAGGCCAGCAGTGGTTCGGCTTCTACGGCGGGCTCGTGTTCCTCGAGGCGCTCTCGCGCCTGGGCTTCGCGGTGGCCGTCGCGGTCGGCATCGCCGAGGGCCAGTCGGCGGTCGCGCTGGGCATGGCGGCCGCGCCGCTCGTCTCGCTCGTGGTCGTGCCGTGGGCGTTCTCACGCCGGCCGCCCGCGCAGCAGCGTGCGCGCGACGCGGACGAGCTCGGCCTCGGGCGCGGCGGGCGCTTCGCGCTCGCGGTGCTGGCCGTGATGATCGCCGAGCAGACGCTGCTCAACGCTGCGGTCCTGCTCGTGGACGTCACCTCGGAGGACGCGGCAGTGGCCGGCTTCGTGTTCAACGTGCTGCTGATCGCGCGTGCCCCGCTGCAGCTGTTCCAGGCGATCCAGGGCTCGCTGCTCCCGCACCTCGCCGGGCTCGAGGCGCGCGAGGGGCGGGCGGAGTTCTCGCGCGCGATCCGCGTCACGATCCTCGCCATCACCGGCTTCGCGGGCGCGGTCGCGATGGGGCTGGTGCTGATCGGGCCATTCGCGATGGACCTCCTGTTCGACGACGCGTTCACCTATGGCCGCTGGGGCCTTGCGCTCGTCGCGATCGGAATGGGCGCCCACCTCGCGGCGGGCACGCTCAACCAGGCCGCGCTCGCGCGCGACCGCGCCGGCACGGCCGCCGCCGCGTGGCTCGTGAGCGCCGCCGCCTTCGTCGCGTTCATGGTCAGCCCGCTGGTCGGCGACGAGCTGCTGCGCACCGAGGTCGGCTACTGCGGCGCCGCGCTGCTGCTGTGCGCGCTGCTGACGGCGGTGTACCGGCGCAGCGCCGCGGGAACGTCAACTGGGGCTGGGTAGGAGGGGTGCTCCCGGGGGAGCGGAGGGCACATGTCGTGACAATCGACCGCCCAGCCCGAGGGTGGTGTCACGAAATGCGCCTCACAGGCGCATAACGTGACAACCGGTCAGCGAGCGGCCATCGAGTGTCACGAAATGTGCCCTCCGTGCTTCGCGCCGCGGCACTCCAGATTCACTCCCACCCAGCCGCCGTTGACGTCCGCCCCGCTCACCGCGGCCGCCGACAGGAGCCGCTACTGCTTCTTGGCGCGGGCCACGTACGACTTGCCCTTCTTCACGACCACGGTCTTCTTCTTCGCGAAGTCGCGCACCGCCACCGAGCCGCGCCTGACCCGCACGAGCGTGCTGCCGCAGCGGTCCTCGGTCAGCCACCTCGTGCCGCGCACCGTCGCCGCGCCGTGCTTGCCCTTGGTGCGGAAGCGGCCCTTGCCGTCGCCCCACAGTCGCCGGACCTTCTTCTTCGCAGAGGTGCTCGCCTTGCCGCCGCGCTTCGGGCAGCTCAGCGTGCCCGTCAGCGCGAGCTGGGTGACCGGTCGCGAGCCGCGGGTCTGCGTGAGGACGAACGCGCCCTCGAAGAAGTTCGCGCTCTGCGTCGCGCCGGCCGCGTTCGAGGCCGAGGTGAGCCGCACCTTGCCCTGCGTGGCGTCGACCGTGCTGCCGAACGGGATCGTCTCGTTGTCCCCGAGCGTCCGGAAGGCGCCGTTGCGGCGCTTGACCCGGATCTTCCCGGACACCGTGCTGGCCACGGCGCTCTTCCCGAGCTCGGGCTCCGGCTCCGGCGGGGGTGGCGGAGGCGGCGGTGGCGGGGGCGGCGGCGGATCGCCGGTGGGCGTCGGATCGCAGACGTCGCCGGCGCCGTCGGCGTCGGCGTTGGTCTGGTCCGTGTTCGCGGCGGTCGGGCAGTTGTCGCTCGCATCGGCGACGAGATCCGTGTCCCCGTCGACCAGCAGCGTGAGGTCGCCGACGTCCTGGCAGTCGCCAGGGGCGGCGAGCGTGAAGGTCTCCGTGCGCCTCGCGCCGTCCGGATCGACGATGGTCATCTCGACGACCGTCGGTCCGGCGCCGCTGTCGTCGTTGACGAAGTAACAGACCCGGTAGGCGAACGGCCGGGTGCTCGGCTCCCGCTGGTCCGTGAAGGTCTCCGGACCACCGCTGTCCGTGACGTCGCTGGACAGCAGGGCCTCCGGAATCGCATCGGTGTCCGCGAAGTAGGCCTCGTGCCCCGCACCGTCGAGGGCGTAAAGATCGATGTCGTTCGTCTGGTCCCAGGTGATCCGGGCCCGCTCGGTCGCCGCCTGCGCCGCGGGAGCGAGGAGCAGCACGACAGCGATCGTCGAGAAGAGACCCGCAGCGAATCGGCGCATCCACCGACGCTATCGGGCCGACGGCACGGAAACCACCCTTTCGCCCCCCGACCTCGACGAACGTTGTCCGGCGGCCGCAGGGGCGCGTTCATCCCCGGCGCGGCGCTGTCCGCGCAGGAACATGACCCAGCCCGCGACCCCGCCCGCGAGCAGCACGGGCATCAGTGGCAGGTTGTAGCGGGCCTGCGAGACCACGATCATGTGGATCGCGGTCGAGGTCAGCGCCGCGGCCAGGATGCAGGCCAGCAGCAGCGAGCGGGCGCGCGCGATCCCGGCGACGAGCCCGGCGGTAGCGAGCAACACGGCCAAGATGTGCCAGCCACGGATGAGGGGCGAGGTGTGGCGGGCGCCGCCGCGCGCGTAGCGCGACCACATCCGCTGCACCTTGTTGAGCATCATCCCGGCGTAGCCGGCGGGGTCGTCGGCGGCGTAGCGCGTGATGTTGCGCCTCGCCTCGAGCGCGACGGCGTCGTTGAACTCGAGGTCGGGATGGCGGTCGGCGATCACCGCGAGCACCGAGCGCGCCTCGAGGTCGAAGTCGGCCCTGCCCCGCAGCTTCGGGTTGCGGCGCTTGGCCTCCGCGCCCAGCGCGCGCTTCATCCCGACCGTCGTGCCGTTCCCCGGCAGGTAGGTGCCGACGAACAGCGCCGACGACGACCCGCGCGTGACCGGCACGAACTCCCCGGCCCGCTCGGACGCGTACACGCTCCAGGGAGCGATCGCCAGCACCGCCCCGCCGAGGATGCAGCCGCCGACCACGAGGCCGCGGCGGGCGTCGCCGCCCGCGCGCCAGCTCCACAGCGCGACCAGCGGGCCGAGCACGAACGGCACCGGCAGCAGGTCGGCGCGCGTGAGCACCGCCGCGCCGAGCGCCAGCCCGCCCGCCGCGAACAGCCACACCCTCCCCCGCCGCGCGGCCACCACGAAGAGCAGGAAGGCGAGCGTCAGGAAGAACGCCCCCAGCGGCTCGGAGATCTGCTCGCCGGTGGCAATGATCAGCGGCGGATAGAGGCCGACCAGCGCCGCCGCCGCCACCCCGGCCCACGCGCCGGCCAGCAGCGCCGCGATCCCGAACGCCGCCAGCGCCGTGCCGAGCGAGACCAGCGCCTGCAGCCAGTACGCCGCCGGGAGGTCGAAGGTCTCCGCGCTCGCGGCGTCGGGCGCGAGCGCGTGGCCGGCGGCGAACAGCATCGGCGCGCCGGGCGGCCAGTGCAGCGGGTCCTTGAGGCCGTTGCCGTAGGTGCGCTCGTCCGCGATGCCGACCGCGAGCTTGCCGTAGGCGCGCTCGTCGGCGGACTGGTAGCTCGTCGTCGGGTGCTCGGCCCGGTAGGCATGCAAGGCGAACGAGCCGGCGAGCACCGCGAGCAGCGCCGGCAGGGCCAGGCGGGGCATCCTCAGCTCGACTGCAGGTACCGCAGCACCGCGAGCACCCGCCGGTGGTCCTCCGAGGCGGGCGTGAGATCGAGCTTGGTGAAGATCGAGGTCACGTGCTTCTCGACCGCGCGCTCGGTGACGACGAGCGCCGCGGCGATCGCGGCGTTGGAGCGGCCCTCGGCCATCAGCCCGAGCACCTCGCGCTCGCGCGGCGTGAGCGCCTCCAGCGGGTCCTCGCGGCGGCGGCGGCCGAGCAGCAGCGCGACGACCTCGGGGTCGAGCGCGGAGCCACCCCCGGCGACGCGGCGCACGGCGTCGGTGAAGGTGTCCACGTCGGCGACGCGGTCCTTGAGCAGGTAGCCGGTGCGCTCCGTCGACTCCGACAGCAGCTCGAGCGCGTAGGCCTCCTCGACGTACTGGGAGAGCACGAGCACGCCGACGTCGGGGTGCTCGGCGCGGATCCGGTGCGCCGCGCGCAGGCCCTCGTCCGTGTGCGACGGCGGCATGCGCACGTCGACCACGGCGACGTCGGGGCGGTGCGCGCCGACCTTGCGCAGCAGGTCCTCGGCGTCCCCGGACTGACCCGCGACCTCGAAGCCCGAGTCCTCCAGCAGGCGCGCCAGACCCTCGCGCAGCAGCACGGAGTCGTCGGCCAGCACGACGCGAATCTGGTCGCTCATGGGCGGAGAGACTAGTGGGAGCTAGAGCAACTCGTGGATGCGAGCGCCCGAGAGCTCGGCCTTGGGCACGAAGCCGCGGGCGCCGGAGCGCGCGACGAGCGGCCCGAAGTCGGACGAGTCGCGGCTGGAGACGAGCACGATGTCCGGGCCTGCGCCGTTGGCAAGGCGCGAGGCGACGTCGAAGCCGTCGATATCGGGCAGCTGGACGTCGAGCAGCACGAGATCGGGGCGCAACCGCCGAGCCTCGGCGATGCCGGACGCGCCGTCGGCCGCCTCGCCGATGACGTCGAACCCCTCGGCTTCGAGGAGCACGCGGGCGCTCGCACGGAAGGAGGGGTGGTCGTCGACGATGAGGACGCTCAGGGGCATCTCCGGCCCATTGTGAACGTGCGCAACACGATCGCCTATACGGCTGGCCGCACCCCGGCCGCGCCTGCGATCTCGAGGAAGGCCGCGGCCGGATCATCCGCGCCGAACACGGCGGAGCCCGCGACGAACACCGTCGCGCCCGCCTGCGCGCAGGCGCCGGCGGTGCCGGCGTCGATCCCGCCGTCGACCTCGAGCGCCGGGCCGGGGCCGATCAAGGCGCGCAGCCGCTCGATCTTGGCGGGGCTGCGCGGCAGGAACGCCTGACCGCCCCAGCCGGGGTTGACGGTCATGCAGAGCGCGAGATCGAGGTCCTCGGCGAGCTCTGCGAGCGCCTCGACCGGCGTGGCCGGATTCAGCGCGACCCCGGCGGAGCAGCCCGCCTCCTTGATCGCCTGGACGGCGTAGTGCAGGTGCGGCGTGGCCTCGGCGTGGATCGTGATGTTGTCGGCGCCGGCCTTCGCGAACTCCGCGATCTGGCGCTCGGGCAGCTCGATCATCAGGTGAACGTCGAGCAGCGCGCCGGCGCCGTGGACCTGCTCGGCGAGCGCAGCGACCGCGAGCGGCCCCATCGTGATCGGCGGCACGAAGTGCCCGTCCATGACGTCGACGTGGATCACGCGCGCCCCGGCCTCGAGCACCTCGGCGACCTGCTCGCCGAGACGCGCGAAGTCGGCGGCAAGGATGGAGGGGGCGACGCCGGCGAGCATCGCCACTACATCGCCTGGAGCATCGAGCTCCCGCAGTTGTTGCACTTGTAGAGCGCGGTGTCGGACATGCGCACGATCGTCGAATGCTCGCCGCAGTTCTCGCACACCGAGCTGAGCTCGAAGCGGCTCAGGCAGTTCACGCAGCGGTAGCGGCCCGGGAGTTGCGTGGGGCGCAGCCACGGCTCATGGCAGGCCGGGCAGAGGGGCCCCAGGTCCACCTCGGGCTCGGTCACGAGCCGGTGCGCCTCCGCAGCCGGGCGATGAAGAAGCCCTCAGTGCCGTCCCGGTGAGGCAGCGTCTGGAGGTGGAGGGGCACAGTTGGATGCTGCCAGACGGGGACCGCCTCGCGCAGGTCGTCCGCCTCGAAAGCGGTGTGATCGGCGAGGAACGCAGCCACCACGCCCTCGTTCTCCGCGGGCGAGATCGTGCAGGTCGAGTAGACGAGCACGCCGCCGGGCCGCACGGCGGCCGCTCCCGCGCGCAGGATCGAGCCCTGGGCGAGCGCGAGGCGCTCGGGCTGCTCTGCGGTCTTGCGCCAGCGCGCGTCGGGCCGGCTGGCGAGGGTCCCGAGGTCCGAGCAGGGCGGGTCGACGAGCACGCGATCGTAGGCCTCGCGCTCGTGCTCGGCGCTCGCGTCAGCGATCCGCACTTCCACGCAGCTCGCGCCCATCCGCTGAGCGGTGCGCGCGAGCGCCGCGGCGCGCCCGCGGTGGCGCTCGACCGCCACGACCCGCCCGCGATCCTCCATCAGCGCGGCCAGGTGGGTCGTCTTGCCGCCCGGCGCCGCGCAGAGGTCGAGCACGCGCTCGCCCGGCTGCGGGTCGAGCAGCCGCGCGACGGTCATCGCCGCGCGCGATTGCGGCATGAACAGGCCGTCGCGCCATGCGGGCGCGCCGTGGGCGTCGAAGGGCGCCTCCAGGACCAGGCCCTCCGGCAGGCCCGGCGCGGGGTGGCTCGCGACCGGCAGCCGGGCGGCGAGCTGCGCAGCGGTTGTGCACAGCGCGTTGGCGCGCAGCGCGGGCTCGGCCGGCTCGTTGTCGGCGGCCATCAGCGCGAGCGCGTCCGCAGGTCCGAGGGTCTCCCACCACAGCGCCGCGATCCACTCGGGATGCGAGTGGCGCAGCGCGGCGGCCTGCGGCGAGTCCTCCGGCAGCGCCGCGACGATCCCGCGCGCCTCGCGCGCGGCGCGCCTCAGGACGGCGTTGACGAGCCCGGCGCCGCCGCGCGAGTCCTCCTTTGCGAGCTGGACGGACTCCCCGACCGCGGCGTGGGCGGGGACGCGGTCGAGGTAGGCGAGCTGGAAGGTCCCGAGGCGCAGCGCCGCCACGACCGCCGGTTCGAGGCGGTCAAGCCCGCGCTCCGCCAGCGCGGCGATGACGTGGTCGAGCGTGGCGCGGCGCTGCACGGCGCCGTAGGCCAGACGGGTGGCGAGCCCGAGGTCGCGCGCGTCGAGCCGGAGCCGCTCGGCCTCGCCGCGCAGCGCCCGATCGGCCCACGCGCCCTCCTCGAACACGCGGCGCAGCACCGCGTAGGCGCATCGCCGGGCGGCGGCGACGGTGTCGGTGGGGCTGCGGCCTTCGTCCACTGGCATCCAACAAACGTCCAGCCGCGAGCACGCGACTCATGCGCGTACGCGACGCTGCCGACATAGTCGGTGAAGAGGAACTCTTTCATGCCCCGGTCTGACAGCTCTCGCGGCCCCGCGTCTCCACGGCGCCGGTCCGATCTGCGCTTCGCCGGCTTCATCTCGGCGGGCATGATCGCGACGATGCTGACCCTCGCCGCGCTGATCGCGCCGCTGCTGGCGTGGAACGGCTCTCCCGGCGACAGCGCGCGCGAGCGCAGCCAGACGATCCGCCTGCGCGAGCCCGCGGCTCGATCCGTCCCCAGCGCCGCCCGCAGCGCCGTCGCCGCCGCAGGCCGCCTCGTCGTGGCGACCGGTGCGCGGCCCGCCGCAGCCGAGCGCCGCACCGCCGCGGAATCGCGCGGCGCGAGCCGGCGCCTCGGCGTCTCCGAGCCCGCGACGGAGCAGACCGGCAGCCCGCGCCGCACGTCTCCGCTCGCCACCTCGACCGGCGACAGCGACGGCGACGGCCTGCCCGACGCCTGGGAGCGACGCTACGGGCTCGATCCCGCCAACGCCGCCGACGCCGCCGCGGACACCGACGGCGACGGCCTCGACAATCTGACCGAGCTGCGGATCCGCACCAGACCGACCGGCGCGGACTCCGACGGCAACGGCGTCCGTGACGGCGACGAGGACTCCGACGCCGACGGCCTGCGCAACGCCGTCGAGCTGGCGGCGGCCACGAAGCCGTGGGAGGCCGACTCCAACGGCGACGGCATCACCGACGCCCAGGCCGACCCCGACGGCGACGGCGCCGTCAACCTCTCCGAGCAGCAGGCCGGGACCGACCCAGGCTCGAGCGAGGAGGTCCCGCCGGTCGTCGTGGAGCCCGGGCCGACGCCCGGCGTCATCGAGGAGGACCCCGGCGTCGAGGACGACGGGGGCACGGACGTCCCCGACCCGCCGGCCCCCGAGAACCCCGCCGAGCCCGGGGACGACGGCCCGCCCACGCCCGCCCCCGCCCCCGAGCCCGAGAACCCCGTGCCGGTCGATCCGCAGCCCGATCCCGGCGCCGAGGAGCCGCCGCCGGCACCGCCCGCGCCGGAGCCCGACCCGGCTCCGCTCGCGCCGACCGAACCCGCGCCCACCGACACGCTACCCGGCCCGACCGCACCCGCGCCGCCCGACGCAGCCGCGCCGAGCAGCGACGCCGGCCCCGACGCAGACGATCCCGTCGCCGCCGGCGACCAGGGCGGCCACGGCACCCGCTTCGACTGATTCCGCGCCGAGCTGTCGAACGTCAACGGCGGCGGCGGCAGCCAAGATCCGCGGAATCAGTCGCTGAGGCGTTCGTAGGCGCGGCGCAGGTCCGGCTCGATCGACGTGCCCACCAGGCGCTCGTCCAGCGCCGGCAGGTGCTCCTTCAGGCGCAGGTCGCCCGTCAGGGCGGCGAGGCGCACGGTGGCCTGGGTGAGCGCGTACTTCTTCCAGATCGTGTCGGCGGCGTTGCCGCCGTCGTCGTGCGGGCCGACCTCGCCGAGCAGGTCGAGCACCGCGTCGAGCGCGCGCGTGTCACCGCGCAGCGCGAGCCCGTGCACCGCCTCGATGCGAGTGTCGTCGTCGCTGTCCTCCAGGCGCGCCGCGAGCGCGTCGCGCAGCACCGGCGTGTCCTGCGGCGAGAGCGTGCCGAGCGCGAAGGTGGCCCAGTCGCGGATGCCGGGCTCGGGGTCGCTGGTGAGCTCGACGAGCGCGTCGAACACGCGCTCGTCGTCGCGGCCCGAGAGCGCGTCGGCCGCGCCCTCGCGGACGCGCGCGTCGGGGTGACGGCGCAGGCGCAGCAGCGTCTCGATCCCGTGTGGCGCGCCGAGGTGGCCGAACGCGCTCGCGATCGTGGCCAGCACCTCCGGGTCCTCCTCGCGCGCCTCGAGCTCCTCGAGCGCGGCCGCGCTCTCGGCGGGGAAGGTCCGCTCCGGCACGCCGAGCTGGCCCAGGACGTAGGCCGCCACGTTGCGCGCCCGCGCGTCGTCGCGGTGCGAGAGCTCGCGCACGGCCGTGAGCGCCGCCTCGTCTCCGCGCCACGCCAGCGCGGCCATGTACGGCGGCCACTCGGCGTCCGAGCGCCACTCGCTGATCGCAAGCTCGATCAGGTCCTCGAGCGAGCGGCCGGGCAGCCGCGGATCGAGCCAGAAGTTGACGAGCGCCGGGTCGGGCCGCCCGCGCAGCCAGTCCGCGGCGGCCATCGGGCGGGCGCCGGGCGGCTGCACCTCGAGCAGCTCGAGCGCGCCGCCGTTGCAGTCGAGCAGCAGGCGGTCGCCGTCGCTGCGCACACGGCCGCCGGCGGGGGCGAGCGTCTCGCCGCCGGCCGCGGCCGCCACCACGCCCAGGAACGTGCCGTTCGGGAGCGGCAGGCGGGCGCCGAGGTGCGGGCGCAGCGCGCGCACGACGCGCTCCGCGTCCTCGGCCGCGCGGGTCGGGTCGAGCGCGCGGTCGCGCGCCTCGATCTTGTGCGCGTAGGTCACGCCCGCCTCGTCCTGCTCGGCGAACGGGGGCTGCTCGTCGAGCGCGCGGGCGAGCAGCGCCCCGCCGAGCTCGCGCAGGCGCGCCGACAGCGTCCCGTAGTCGTCGCCGGGCCGGATCGGCTCGCGCTCCGCCAGGCACACGGGCCCGGAGTCGAGCCCTGCGGTCAGGCGCATGATCGACACGCCGGTCGCCTCGTCGCCGGCCATGATCGCCCGCTCCACCGGCGCGGCGCCGCGCCAGCGCGGCAGCAGCGAGGGATGCACATTGAGAATCTCGTAGGCCGACAGCAGCGGCTCCTTGATCAGCACGCCGTAGGCGCACACGAGCAGCAGGTGGGGCTCGGCGGCCGCGATCCGCTCGAGCACCTCAGGGTCGTGCAGGCGCTCGGGCTGGATCAGCTCCATGCCCAGCTCATGCGCCCGCACCGCGACGGGCGGCGGGGTCAGCGCCCGCCCGCGGCCGGCCCGGCTGTCCGGGCGCGAGACCACGAGCACCGGGCGGTGCGGGCCGCCGGCGAGGCGGTCGAGCACGGCGGCGGCGAAGTCCGAGGTGCCGAGATAGACCGTGCGCATCAAGCGTCTTAGGACGCCACGCCGACCGCGGCTTCGGCTTCCTCGCGCAGCACCCGCATCGCCTGCTTGCGCTCGCCGCGCGACGTGCGCTCGAGGATCAGGACGCCGTCGAGATGGTCCATCTCGTGCTGGATGACGCGCGCCTCGAGCCCGGAGGCCTCGACCGTCAGCTCCTCGCCGTGCTCGTCGAGCGCACGCACGCGCACGTGGATGGGCCGGTCGACGTCGACCAGGACGCCCGGCAGCGAGAGGCAGCCCTCTTCGAGCGCCTCCTTCTCCGTCCCGGACCACTCGAGCACGGGGTTCACGAGCGCCGCCACCGGCGCGTCGGGCTCCACGCGGTAGACGAGCACGCGATGCATGACGCCCAGCTGGGTGGCCGCGAGGCCGATCCCGAGCGCGTCGTGCATGAGCTGGCCCATGCGCCGAACCTCCTCGACGAGCGCGTCGTCGAAGCGCTCGACGGGCAGCGCCCGGCTCTTGAGCGAGGGGTCGCCGTACTTGCGCACGAGCCGCAGCGCGACCTCGCGGCGGGCGCGCGTCTCGGGATCGAGGCGCGAGAGGCGATCCTCGGCCGGGACCTCGGCTGCCTCGACGTCGGCGTCGCCGTCGACGGTCGGGATGGGATCGGCGTGCTCGGACACGGCGCGCATTCTATTGCGGGTCGACGTCCACGGAGAAGGCCACGTGGCGGTGCGCGCGGTCGCGCGCGGCGCGCTCGACGGCCGCCGCCACGGCGGCCACGGCGGCCTCCCGGCGCTGGGTCTTGACCACGAGCTGGAAGCGGTCGCGCCCGCGCAGGCGGAACAGCGGCGCCGGGCCCAGCACCTCCGAGCCGGCGCCCGCGCGCGCGCTCAGCGCGTCACCGACCTGGCCGGCCGCGGCGCGCGCGGCCGCGCCGTCCTCCGCCAGGCAGACGATCCGGATCAGGTCGGAGAACGGCGGGTAGCGCAGCGCCTCGCGGCGCCCGAGCTCGCCCGTCACGAAGCCCTCGGTGTCGTGCTGGGCGGCGGCGAGGATCGCGGGCGCGTCGGGCGAGGCCGTCTGCACGAGCACGTGGCCGCCGCGCGGCCCGCGGCCGGCGCGGCCGGCGAGCTGGGCGATCAGGGCGAACGTGCGCTCCTCGGCCCGAAAGTCCGGGAAGCGCAGGGTCGAGTCCGCGTCGAGCACGACGCCCAGCGTCACGTCCGGGAAGTCGTGGCCCTTGGCCACCATCTGGGTGCCGAGCAGCAGCCCCGCCGGTGCGGCGTCGAAGCGCGCGAGCAGCTGCGGCACGGCGTCCTTGGCGCCCGCCGTGTCGGCGTCGAGCCGGAACACCGGTGCCTCGAGCGCCTCGCCGAGCTCGTGCTCGACGCGCTCGGTACCGGCGCCGTGGCGGGCGACGGCGAGCGAGCCGCACGCGTCGCAGCGCTGCGGGACGGGCTCGCGATGGCCGCAGTGGTGGCAGGCCATCGCCGCCTGGGCGCGGTGCAGCACGAGCGCGACGTCGCACTGCGGGCACTCCCAGACCTTCCCGCAGATGCGACAGGTGAGGAAGTTCGACCAGCCGCGGCGGTTGAGCAGCACGATCGCCTTGCGCGCCTCGCCCAGCGCCCGCCGCGTCTCCGGATGCAGCGGGTGCCCGCTGCCGCGCATGTCGAGCACCCGCACCGGCGGCAGGGGGCGGCCGTCGGCGCGCTCGCGCAGCGTCAGCCGGGTCATCGCCCGCCACGTCTCCGGCCGTGGCGTAGCCGATCCCACCAGCAGCCGCGCTCCGGAGCGGCGGGCGCGCTCGGCCGCCACGCGCCGCGCGTCGTAGCGCGGGTCGCCCTCGTGCTTGTAGGACGCGTCGTGTTCCTCGTCGACGACCACGAGCCCGAGCCGGGCGACGGGCGCGAAGACGGCCGAGCGCGGCCCGACCGCGATCCGCGCCGCGCCCGAGCGCAGCCGCCGCCACTCGTCGTAGCGCTCGCCCTCGCCCAGGGCCGAGTGCAGCAGCGCGACCGTGTCGCCGAAGCGCGCCTGGAAGCGCCCGACCGTCTGCGGGGTCAGCGCGATCTCGGGGACGAGCACGATCACGCCCTCCCCGCGCACGAGCGCCGCCTCGGCGGCGCGCAGGTAGACCTCGGTCTTGCCCGAGCCGGTGACGCCGTGGAGCAGGTGCGCGCCGCCCGCCTCGACGGCCTCGAGAGCCGTCGCCTGCTCGGAGGTCAGCTGCACCGCGCGGTCGGCCGGCGGCGTCGTCAGCGGCTCGCGGCGCTCCGCACGCGGCTCGAGGGCGACCAGCCCGCGCGCCTCCAACCGCCGCAGCGAGCCGAGCGCAGCGCCCGCGGGCCCGGGCAGTGCGCCGAGCAGCGCGCGCTGGCGCTCGGTCAGGCGCTCCCCCTCCAGGCTCACCGCGGTGCGCCGCGCCCACAGCCGGATGCGCGGCTTGCCGGGCGGGGGAAGCACGAGCGACAGCGCGCGAGCCGGCGTCGAGGCGTACTCGGCGGCCATCCACAGCGCGAGCGCGACAAGGTCGGGCGGCACCGAGTCCTCGCGCACCGCGCTCGGCGCCACCAGCCGCTCCGCCGGCAGCTCGCTCTCCTCCGCCAGCCCGACCACGACGCCGTCGAGCCGCTGGTGGCCGAACGGGACCCGCACGACCGAGCCGACCTCGAGTGGCTCGGCCGGCAGCGCGTAGTCGAACGGCCCGGACAGCCGCCGGGTGGTGGTGAGGGGCTGGACCTGCGCGATCACGCCGCCGACGCTATTAGGCTCGTCGGCCGTGAGCGCGAACCGCGTGCTGCTCGGCGACAACCTCGAGCTTCTCCGCGACGAGCCCGCCGAGAGCGTCCAGATGGCCTACCTCGATCCCCCGTTCAACACGGGCTCGGATCGGACCCGGCGCACCCTCGCCACGACCGCCGACGTCAACGGCGACCGGACCGGCTTCGGCGGCCGCCGCTACGCCACGCGACTACTCGAGGAGTCCTCCTACCGCGACGCCTTCGACGACTACCTCGGCTTCCTCGAGCCGCGGCTGCTCGAGGTGCGGCGGCTGCTGCACCCCACCGGCACGCTCTACTTCCACATCGACTGGCGCGAGGCGCACTACTGCAAGCTGCTGCTCGACGAGCTGTTCGGGCGCCCGTGCTTCCTCAACGAGCTGATCTGGGCCTACGACTACGGGGCCAAGCCGCGCCGCCGCTGGCCGCCGAAGCACGACACGATCCTCGTCTACGTGAAGGACCCGGCCGCCTACTTCTTCGACGCCGAGGCGGTCGACCGCGAGCCGTACATGGCGCCCGGGCTCGTGACGCCGGAGAAGGTGGCGCGCGGCAAGCGGCCGACCGACGTCATGTGGCACACGATCGTCTCTCCCACCGGGCGCGAGAAGACGGGGTACCCGACGCAGAAGCCGGAGGGCCTGCTGCGGCGCTTCGTCCAGGCCTCGAGCCGACCCGGCGATCTCTGCCTCGACCCGTTCGCGGGCTCGGGCACGCTCGGCGCGGTGGCCGCCAAGCTCGGCCGGCGCTATCTCCTGATCGACGAGAGCCCGGAGGCGGTGGCGCTCGCCACCAAGCGCTGCGCCGCCACGTGACGAGCCAAGCTACTCTGCGGCGCATGACGCCCTGGTTCCGGAACGAGAACTTGAAGATCGTCGCGATGGCGCTGTTCGCAGGGCTGCTCCTCGGGGGCGTCGCGAGCTTCGTCGCCGGCCTCGGGCGGGACATGCCCGTCGCCGCCCGCACCTCGGAGAAGACGCTCGCAGCCTCGCTCGCGAGCGATCAGGCCAAGCCGCCTCCGGCGCCGGCCAAGGCCGCCGCGGCGCCCGCCAAGGCCAAGCACAAGCGCGCAAACTCGCGCAGTGCTCCGGCCGCCACCGACCCGCCGACGACGGTGGCCACCCCGACGGCGACGCCCGACACCGACAAGGCCGAGCTCGGCAGGGGCACGCCCCAGCCGGCCGCCACGCCGCGCCGCGTCGTGCCGAGCCCCCGCGTCGTCACGGAGCGCAGGACCACGGTCGCCCCGCAACAGCGCACGACCAAGACGCCGAAGCCGCAGCCGACGCCCGCCCCCGCGAAGCCCGCCCCGGTCGTCGCGACGCCGCAGCCCCAGTCCACGCCCGCACCCACGCCCGCGCCGACCGCGCGACCAAACCGTCCCGGCAACGGCAACGGCAACGGCAACGGCAACGGCAACGGCAACGGCAACGGCAACGACGACGATCCCGACGACGACGACTAGTGCGCGTGGCCCTGGCCGCGTCAACCTGATCGGGGAGCACACCGACTACAACGGCGGCCTCGCGCTGCCGTTCGCGATCGACCGCGGCGTCACGGCAACGGCGGAGCGGCTCGACGGCGACCGCGTCGAGGTCGTCGCGGAGGATCTCGGCGAGACCGACGCCTTCCCGCTCGCCGACCCGCAGCCCGCGGAGGGCTGGCGCGCGTTCGCGCGCGGCGTCGTGGCCGAGCTGACCGCCGCCGGCGCCGAGCTCGTGCCGGTGCGCATCCGCTTCACGGGCGACGTCCTCCGCGGGTCCGGGCTGTCGTCGTCGGCGGCGCTGGAGACGGCGCTGTGCCTGGCCCTGCTGGGGGCCGCGGGCGCCGAGGAGCCCGATCGGATCGAGCTCGCGAAGCTCTGCTCGCGGGTCGAGAACGACTGGGTCGGCGCCGAGACCGGGCTGCTCGACCAGCTCGCTTCGCTGCTCGGCGCCGAGGGTCACGCGCTGCGGATCGACTTCGCGACGCTGGGGATCGAGCGCGTGCCGCTCGACCTACGGGGCTGGCAGCTCGTCACGGTCGACTCCGGGGCTGCGCACGACCACGCGGCGTCGGGCTACAACGAGCGCCGCGCGGAGTGCGAGGCGGCCGCGAGCGAGCTCGGGGTCGCCACGCTGAGCGAGGCGACGCTCGAGACGGCGGAGCGGCTGCCCGACCCGGGCCGCCGCCGAGCGCGTCACGTGCTGACCGAGAACGCGCGCGTCGACGCCACGGTCGTCGCCCTGCGCGCGGGCGACCTCGAGGGCGTCGGACGCCTGCTCGACGAGTCCCACGCCAGCCTGCGCGACGACTACGACGCTTCGGTCGACGAGGTCGAGGAGGTCGTCGAGCGCCTCAAGCGGGCCGGTGCCGCGGGTGCCCGGATGATGGGCGGCGGCTTCGGCGGAGCGATCCTGGCGCTGCTCCCCCCCGACGCCGCCCTGCCGGACGGCGCCACGGCGGTCGTGCCCGGGCCGCCTGCGCGGCTGCTCTGACCCCTCAGACCTCGGGATCGTCGCCAAGCGGACGCAAGAACGCCCACGCGAGGAAGCAGGCGCTCAACGCGAGCATGCCGAGCCCGGAGTACAGGTTCACGTTGAGGTCCGCGGACTTCGCGATCGACGCGTCCGACTCGCCCAGGCCGAGGACGACGAGGATCACCCCGTAAATGAGGAACAGGCCGCCGATCAGCCGCCGGATGTCGAACAGTCGAGCCGCCTTGGCGGCGCGCTGCGCGTCGATCTCGGCCTGCTCGCTCTGCTCGATGTGCTCGTCGCCGGTCGGGGAGGCGTCGGTGGAATCAGACATGTCGGTCGGTCTCCTACCAGAAGATGATGCTCAGGACGAGGACGAGGCCGAGGACGCCGATCGCCAGCGTGGACGGCTTGCGGTACCAGACCTTCTCCTCCGCGGTCAGCTCGTCCGGGAGGTTGGCCATGCCGTGGACCAGCCCCTGCAGCTCCTCGATCGGCTTCGGTGTGGTGAACATGGAGACGATCACGGTCACGACCGCGTCGGCGACGAAGGCCGCGATCGCGCCCCAGAACGCCGCCGCCTGCGGCGACCCGAGGTCGAAGACCTCCCAGCTGTTGCCGTAGTGCGCCACGGCGGCCCCGAGCGTGCCCGCGACAAGCCCCCACAACCCTGCCCACGGCGTCATCCGCTTCCAGTACATGCCGATGATGAAGGTGGCGAACAAGGGCGCGTTGAAGAAGGAGAACAACAGCTGGATGTAATCCATGATGTTGTTGTAACCCGAGGCGATCAGGGCGGTCCCGATGCCGATCACGATGCCCGTGACCGTCGCGATGCGGCCGAAGCGCAGGTAGTACTCGTCGCTCTTGCCGGAGCGGACGTAGGGCTCCCACAGGTCGTAGGTGACGACCGTGTTGAAGGCCGACACGTTGGCCGCGACGCCCGCCATGAACGCCGCCAGCAGCCCCGCGAGCGCGATCCCGAGCATGCCGTTGGGCAGGTACTCGTTCATCAGCAGCGGGATCGCGTTGTTGTACTCCTTGTCGGGATCGTCGCCGCCGAGGCCCGGGATCGTCGCGAGCGCGACGAGGCCGGGGATGATCGTCACGGCCGGGATGAAGACCTTCGGGAACGCGCCGATCAGCGGCGTGCGGCGCGCCGCGCTCAGGCTCTTGGCGCTGAGCGCGCGCTGGACCTCGGCGAAGTTCGTCGTCCAGTAGCCGAACGAGAGCACGAAGCCGAGACCGAAGACGATCGGGACCCACGAGGCGCCGAGCGGGTTCTCGACGTTCCCGACCGCGGTGCCCTCCCACGAGTTGAAGAGGTTCTCGTCGGTCTGGCCCGCAACCGCCTCCTTGAGGCCGTCCCAGCCGCCGACGTCATGGAGCCCGACGATCGTCAGCGGGATCAGCGCGGCGAGGATCACGAAGAACTGCAGCACCTCGTTGTAGATCGCCGAGGAGAGGCCGCCGAGCGTGATGTAGGCGAGCACGACGACCGCGGCGACGACGATGCCGAGCAGGATCGGCCAGCCGAGCATCAGCTTCAAGACGAGCGCGAGCGCGTAGAGGTTCACGCCGGCGATCAGCACAGTGGCGAACGCGAAGGTCAGCGCGTTGAAGAGGTGCGTCGGCTTGTTGAAGCGCAGGCGCAGGTACTCCGGCACCGAGCGGACCTTCGAGCCGTAGTAGAAGGGCATCATCACGATGCCGAGGAAGACCATGGCCGGCACCGCGCCGATCCAGTAGTAGTGGACCGTGTAGACGCCGTACTGGGCGCCGTTGGCCGCCATGCCGAGGACCTCGAGCGCGCCGAGGTTGGCGGAGATGAAGGCGAGGCCGGTGATCCAGGCGGGCAGCGAGCGGCCCGAGAGGAAGTAGTCGAGGCTCGTCTTGATGTAGCGCTTCGCCGCGAACCCGATCCCGAGGACGGCGACGAAGTAGATCGCCAGGATCGCGTAGTCGACCAGGTTCGTGTCCAGCCGGACTTCCGATTGCGCGAACACCATCTTGACTGCGACCCCTCCCCTGTGACGAAGCGCTCAAGGGCGCCGGACCGCGGTACGTCTTCGAGCACCGAGGGAAGAGTCCTGCGTGGGCGGCCGCGGTGAGCGGGGCGAACGTCAACCGCGGCTGCTGAGGAGGAGGGTCCGAGCCCGCGTGGCGCCCATTCCGGCCGGGTGTGGTGGGTTCATCGCAACTATTCGCATGAACCCACCACACCCGGTGTTCTTCCTGCCGCGGCCGCCCCGCTCCTCTTCCTCACCTGCCGCCGTTGACGTTCGCCCCGCTCACCGCGAACGCCCCGCCTCAAGCCGCCGTCAGGCGAGGCTCGCGCCCTCGCGCTCGCCGAGGCCCGCCGCCGCGCGCAGCGCCTCGGCCTTGTCGGTCCGCTCCCACGTGAAGTCCTCGTCCTCGCGGCCGAAGTGGCCGTAGGCCGCGGTCTTCTGGAAGATCGGACGGTGCAGCTTGAGGTACTCGCGGAAGGCGCCGGGACGGAGGTCGAAGTGCTCGGTGACAAGGTCAGTGATCTGCGCGCGGCCGATCTTCTCGGTCCCGAACGTCTCGACCATGATCGACACCGGGTGCGCGACGCCGATCGCGTAGGCGACCTGCACCTCGCAGCGCTCCGCCAGCCCCGCCGCGACGACGTTCTTCGCCACGTAGCGCGCGGCGTAGGCCGCCGAGCGGTCGACCTTGGACGGGTCCTTGCCGGAGAACGCGCCGCCGCCGTGGCGGGCCATACCGCCGTAGGTGTCGACGATGATCTTGCGGCCGGTGAGGCCGGCGTCGCCGACCGGGCCGCCGATCACGAAGCGCCCCGTCGGGTTGACGAGGAAGTCCGCCCGCAGGCGCTCGGGGTCGTAGAGCTCGGCCGGGATGACCGGCTCGACCACGTGCTTCCAGAGATCGTCGGGGATCAGCGACTCCGCGCCCTCGCGGTGCTGGGTCGAGATCAGCAGCTTCTCGACGGCGACCGGGCGGCCATCGCGGTAGCGCACGGTGACCTGGGTCTTGCCGTCGGGGCGCAGGTAGTCGAGCGTCCCGTCCTTGCGCACCTGCGCGAGGCGGAAGGCGAGCTTGTGCGCGAGCGAGATCGGCAGCGGCATCAGCTCGTCCGTCTCGTCGGAGGCGTAGCCGAACATCATGCCCTGGTCGCCGGCGCCCGCGACGTCGAGTTGATCGTCGTCGGACGGGTCCGTGCGGGTCTCGTAGGCCTGGTCGACGCCCTGGGCGATGTCCGGCGACTGCTTGTCGATCGCGTTGAGCACTGCGGCGGAGTCGGCCGAGAAGCCGAGGTCGGCGTCGGTGTAGCCGATCTCGCGGATCGTCTCGCGGGCGATCTCCTGGATGTCGACGTAGGTCGTGGTCGAGATCTCGCCGGACACGACGACGAGGCCGGTGTTCACGAGCGTCTCGCACGCCACGCGGCCGGTCGGGTCGTCACGCATGACGGCATCCAGCACGCCGTCGGAGATCTGGTCGGCGATCTTGTCCGGGTGGCCTTCGGTGACCGACTCGGAGGTGAACAGGTACTCGTTGTCAGTCAGGGCGCTCATAGGATCTCGAAGAACAACTCCGCGGTCGTGTCGTCCTTCTCGCGCTCGATGACGGCGGCGGCGGCGCGGACCGGGCGAGAACATCGGCGGTCAGCCCGGTCTGCTCGCCAAGCGCGAGAAGCTGGCGTACGTCGACAAAGCCTAGCGACTCGATCCGGGCGTCATTCCCCCCGCCGGCGCTGCTTGCGCTCCACGAAGTCGATCACCAGCGGGATCCCCTCGAGCGCATAGCGCTCGCGCAGCCGGTTCTCCACGAAGTACGCGTAGTCGCGCGTCAGCCGCATGCGGTGGTTGATGTGGATCGAGAAGCGCGGCGGGCGGGTCTCGATCTGCGCCATGTAGAGCAGCTTCAGCCGCCGCCCCTGCTTCTGCGGCGGCTCGCGCGAGGCCACGAGGTCGGCGAGGAAGCGGTTGATCTCCGGCGTCGGGATGCGGTGGCTCGCGCGCTCGGCCAGCGACAGCGCCTCGACCAGGATGCGGTTGACGTGGCGGCCGGTCAGCGCGGACGTGGTCAGGACCTTCGGGCGCAGGCGCAGCTTGCGGTTGACCCGCGCGCGCTCGTGGTCGAGGTCGAAGTCGTCGCCGCTCGTGAGGTCCCACTTGTTGAGCACGAGCGCGGTGGCGCAGCCTGCCTTCATGGCCATGTCGGCGATCCGCAGATCCTGGGAGGTCACGCCGTCGGTGGCGTCGCAGACGACAAGCGCCACGTCCGCGCGCTCGGCCGCGCGCTGGGAGCGCAGCGACGTGTAGTACTCGACGGACTCCGAGACCTTGGCGGCGCGGCGGATGCCGGCCGTGTCGACGAGCAGGACCTTGCGCCCGTCGACCTCGATCGGCGTGTCGATCGCGTCGCGCGTCGTGCCCGCGACGTCGGAGACGATCACGCGCTCGCGGCCGAGGAACGTGTTCACGAGCGAGGACTTGCCGACGTTCGGGCGCCCGATCACCGCCAGGCGCACGAGCTCCTCCTCGAGCTCCTCCTCCTCGTCGACCGGCAGCAGCTCGACGAGGCGGTCAAGGAGGTCCCCGGTGCCGAGCCCCTGCGCCGCGGAAACAGCCAGCGGCTCGCCGAGCCCGAGGCCGTAGAAGTCGTGGACGAGCGCGACGTCGCGCGGCGAGTCGATCTTGTTCGCGGCCAGGACCACCGGCAGGCCGCCGCGCCGCAGCAGCTCCGCGACCTCGGTGTCGCCGGCGCGCATCCCGGCGCGCGCGTCGACCACGAACAGCGCGACGTCGGCGTCCGAGAGCGCCTCGCGCACCTGCGTGCGGATCGAGACGGCGAGCGGCGCCGTGTCCTCGAGATCGACGCCGCCGGTGTCGATCAGCGCGAAGGTGCGCCCGTTCCAGTCGGTGGCGAGCTCCTTGCGGTCGCGCGTGATCCCCGACGTCTCGTGCACGACGGCCTCGCGTGACTGCGTGAGCCGGTTGACGAGCGAGGACTTGCCGACGTTCGGGTAGCCGACGACGGCGATCTTCCTCATGTCGGGAGTTCCCTGGCCTCGACCGCGAGGGTCACGATCTGGTCGACGACCTCCTCCAGCGACAGCCCGGTGGTGTCGACCGGGACCGCGTCGGCCGCCGGCGCCAGCGGCGCGTGCTCGCGGGTGCGGTCGCGCTCGTCGCGCATCGTCTGCTCCTGCAGCACGACCCCGGCGTCGGTCCCGAGCTCGGCGGCGCGGCGGCGCGCGCGCTCCTCGGGCGCGGCGGTCAGGAACACCTTGACGTCGGCGTCGGGGGCGACGACGGTGCCGATGTCGCGGCCCTCGGCGACCCAGTCGCCCTGCTCGAGGATGCGCCGCTGCTGGGCGACGAGCGCCTCGCGCACGCGCGGATCGGCCGACACGCGCGAGGCGGCCTCGGAGACCCACGGCTCGCGGATGCGCTCGGTGACGTCCTCGCCGTCGAGCAGCACGCGCTCCCCGAGCTCCAGCCGGGCGCTGCGCGCCACCTCGGCCGGGTCTGCGCCGTCCGTCTCGGCGCGGCAGGCCACCGCGCGGTACATCGCCCCCGTGTCGAGGTAGGTGAAGCCGAGCCGCTCGGCGGCGGCGCGGGCGACACTGGACTTTCCGGCCCCGGCGGGACCGTCGATGGCGATGACCATGGCGGGTGAGGCTAGAAGACCCTTTCCAGCCGTCCAACGTCAACGGCGCGCAGGGTAGGAGTCGGGAGCGAGCCGCCGCGGCGACGAAAGTCGTCTCGATGGGCCAGGAGCCAATCGAGGTGACATTCGTGACCGCCGGGCCGCTTCGCACCCACTTCTACCCAGCCGCAGTTGACGTTCAGGCCGGGCTGAGCAGGTGCTCGAGGTCGGCCGTGAACCCCGGGTACGAAACCGCGGCCGCCTCCATCCCCACGACCTCGACGCCCTCGAGCGAGGCGAGGCCGGCGACCGCGCCGAGCATCGCCAGCCGGTGGTCGCCGTGGGCCTCCATCACGCCGCCGCGCAGCCCCCCGGTGCCGGTCACCGCGAAGCCGTCCTCGGTCGCCTCGATGCTCGCACCGAGCCCGCGCAGGCCGTCGACGACGGTCGCGATCCGGTCGCTCTCCTTGAGCCGCAGCTCCGCCGCCCCGCGCACCAGCGTCTCACCCTCGGCGAAGCAGCCGAGCAGGGCGACCAGCGGCAGCTCGTCGATCGCGAGCGGCACCTCATGCGCCTCGACCACGGTGCCGCCGAGCGCCGCGTCGCAGACCTCGAGCGCGGCGATCGGCTCGGTGGCCGGGATGCTGTCCTGGGGCTCCTCGAGCGGCCCGACGACGACCGCGCCCATCCGCTGCGCGATGCGCAGGAAGCCGATCCGCGTCCAGTTGACCGCGACGCCCTCGAGCACGATCCGCGAACCCGGTACGAGCATCGCGGCGGCGGCGTGGAAGGCGACCGAGGAGGGATCGCCGGGGACGTCGATGCGGTCGATCTCGAGCTCGTCCTGCGGGTGCACGGTCAGCACGTCGCCGTCGCGCTCTACGCGCGCGCCGGCCTGGACCAGCATGCGCTCGGTGTGGTCGCGGCTCGGCGCCGGCTCGCGCACGCGCGTCACTCCCGAGGCGAGTAGGCCGGCGAAGAGGATGCAGGACTTGATCTGCGCCGAGGCGACCGGCAGCTCGTAGTCGGTGCCGGTGAGGCGGCCGCCGGTCACCGTGAGGGGCGTGTAGCGATCCTCGCGCGCATCGAGCCGCGCGCCCATCTGCCGCAGCGGCTCGGCGATGCGGTCGACGGGCCGGCGGCGGATCGACTCGTCCCCGTCGAGGGTCCAGACGCCGCCGGCCTGGCCCGCGAGCCAGCCCGGCAGCAGGCGCAGCAGCGTGCCGGCGTTCCCGACGTCGATCGGGCCACTCGGTTGCGCGGCCGCCCGCAGGCCCGGGCCACGGATGAGCAGCTCGCCTGCGCGCGGCTCGACGGTCGCGCCGAGCGCCTGCACCGCGCGCAGCGTCGAGCGCGTGTCCTCGGCGCCGAGGTAGCCGGTGACCAGCACCGGGTCGGAGGTCATCGCTGCGAGCAGCGCCGCGCGGTGGGAGATCGACTTGTCTGGTGGAGCGGCGAGCGTGCCGCGCAGGCCGGACGCGGCCGGGGCGAAGAACGTCACGGCCGCGCCACTGTGAACCCGAGCGCAGCGATCAGCCCCTCGGCCTCGCGCGCATCGTCGTCGCCGGCGATCCATAGCGCGATCGAGCCGGTCGTGTTGTCGGCGGCCGGATAGAGCGCCATGTCGGCGATGTTGACCGAGGCGCGGCCGAGGGCGAGGGCGACGTCGGCCACGACGCCGGGCCGGTTGGGCACGGAGACCCGCAGCTCGACCACCTTGCCACCGGCGAGGTCCGCCTCCAGCAGCCGCCGGCGGTCGTCGCGGGCGGCGTCGTTCCAGGCACCGACGGCGGGCGCGTCGCGGCCCGCGAGCGCCGTGCGCACCGAGCCCAGCCGCTCCATGGTGTCGTCGATCGCTGCGACGAGCGCGTCGGCGTTGGAGAGGTAGATGTCGCTCCAGATCGCGGTCGAGGCGCCCGCGACGCGCGTGGCGTCGCGGAAGCTCGGGCCGGTGCGCGGCAGCCGCTCGGACTCGAGCGCGCCCGCCGCCTGGGCGACGAGCACGTTGGCGAGCACATGCGGCAGGTGCGAGACCGAGGCCATCAGACGGTCGTGGGTCTCGGGGTCGATCGCGGCCGGCCGCGCGCCGAGGTCGGCCAGCAGCCGGTAGAGGCGGTCGTAGAGCACGCCCTCGGTCCGCGAGGTCGGCGTCAGGTACCACGTCGCGCCGTCGAACAGCCCGGCCCGCGCGTGCTCCACACCCGCCGTCTCGGCGCCCGCCAGCGGATGGCCGCCGATGAAGCGCGGGTCCTCGACCTCCCCGACGAGCTCGCGCTTGGTCGAGCCGACGTCGGTCACCACGCACTCGGGCGCCGCCGCCGCCAGCGCCGCGCGCACGGCACCCGCCAGCACGCGCACCGGCGCGGCGACGAACGCAGCCGTGGCGCCCGCGAGCGCGTCGGCCGGCGACGCGCACGCGGTGCTGATCGCGCCGCGCTCGAGCGCGCGGTCGAGCACCCCCGGCGCCGGGTCGTAGCCGCGGACCTCGGCGCCGAGGCGCTCACGCGCGGCGAGCCCGACGGACCCGCCCATGAGCCCGACGCCGAGGACCGCGATGTTCAAGCGCGGATGCTGGAGAGCGCCTTGCCGGCGACCGCGGCCGCCCGCTCGACGTGCTCGACGTAGTCCGCGAACGTGTCGGCGTAGAGCGCCTGCGGCCCGTCGCAGATCGCCGCCTCGGGATCGGGATGGATCTCCACGATGATCCCGTCGGCGCCGGACGCGGCGGCGGCCAGCGACAACGGCAGCACGAGGTCGCGCCGGCCGGCGGCGTGGCTCGGGTCGACGATCACGGGCAGGTGCGAGAGCTCCTTGAGCACCGGCACCGCGGTCAGGTCGAGCGTGTAGCGGTAGGCGGTCTCGAACGTGCGGATGCCGCGCTCGCACAGCAGCACGTTCGGGTTGCCCTCCTTGAGGATGTACTCCGCCGCCATCAGGAGCTCCTCGAGCGTCGAGGACAGCCCGCGCTTGAGCAGCGCCGGGCGCCCGGAGCGGCCGACCTCGGCCAGCAGCGGGTAGTTCTGCATGTTGCGCGCGCCGACCTGGATGACGTCGGCCACCTCGAGCACCGGCTCGAGGTCGCGCGCGTCCATCAGCTCGGTGACGATCGGCAGCCCGGTCTCGGCCTTGGCCTCGGCGAGCAGCCGTAGGCCCTCCTGGCCGAGGCCCTGGAAGGCGTAGGGCGAGGTGCGTGGCTTGTAGGCGCCGCCGCGCAGCAGCGAGCCCCCGGCGTCGCGCACGATGCGCGCCGTGGTCAGCAGCTGGTCGCGCGACTCGACCGTGCAGGGCCCCGCGATCATCGAGAAGTGCTCGCCGCCGATCATGCGCCCGTCGACCTCGACGACCGTACGCTCGCCGTGGCGCAGCTGGCTGGAGGCGAGCTTGTAGGGCTTGAGGATCGGCACTGCATGGTCGACCCCGGGCGCGCCGTCGAGCTCGAGGCGAGCGATGTGCTCGATGTCCCCGATCGCGCCGATCACGGTCACCTTCTCACCCCGCGAGGGGTGCGCACGCGCGCCCACCGCCTCGATCCGCTCGATGACGGACTGGATCTCGTCCTCCGTCGCCGCCGCTTTCATCACGATCATCATCAGTTGCTCCTCGAATCCACGCCGTTGGACACTCTACGTACGACGGCGCTCGGCAGACCGGCCGTCGGCCGGTTGTTCACGGCCGAGCGCCTAGAGAAATCGCCAGGTGGCGTACGCGTCGCAACGACCCGCGGCACCGGCGACGCCGGTGGCATAAGTACGAGCGGGGTGTCCGGAGCGGTCAATCACGCGAGCGGCAGTTGTACCAGCTTCAGAGCAGTACGGCGAGCGCCTCGAGGAAGCGCTCGTTCTCGGCCTCGGTGCCGACCGTGACGCGCAGTGCGCCCGCGCGGCCCAGCGAGTCGCCGCTGCGCACGAGGATCGCGCGCTGCGCGAGGCCCTGGAGCAGCCCGCGCTCGGTCTCGGCCGGGTCGTCGGCGGCGGGCAGGTCAAACCAGACGAAGTTGGCCTGTGACTCGGCCGGCTCCAGGCCGAGCCGGCGCAGCCCGTCCTCGAGCCCGAGCCGCTCGGCGAGGTTGCGCTCGACGCGGCGGGCGACCTCGTCCTGGTGGTTGAGCGCCTCGAGCGCGGCCGCCTGCGCCGCGGCGTTGCAGAAGAACGGCTGGCGCACCTGGTCGACCGCGGTGCGGAACGACTCCGAGCCGCAGAGCGCGAAGCCCACCCGCAGGCCGCAGAGGCCGTAGACCTTCGAGAAGGTCCGCAGCAGCACGAGGTTCGGATGCTTCTTCAGGAGCGGGATCGACTCGTCGGGGTCCTGGAGGATGTTGAACTCGCAGTAGGCCTCGTCGAGGATCACGGCGACGTGGCGGGGAACGTCGGCGACGAAGGCCGCGATCTCCTCGAGCGGCAGCGCCGTCGAGGTCGGGTTGTTCGGGTTGCAGACCACGACGAGCCGCGTGGCGACCGTGATCTCCTCGCGCATCTTCGCCAGGTCGTGCCGGTGATCGCTGTCGACGGGGACCTCGATCGCCCGCGCGCCCGAGGCGGCCGCGAGGTGCGGGTAGACCGAGAACGACGGCCACGCGTAGACGACCTCGGCCCCGGGCTCGAGCAGCGCGTCGCCGGCCGCGAGCAGGATGTCGCAGGAGCCGTTGCCGACCGCGATCCGGTTGGCGGGCACGCCGTAGCGGTCCGACAGCCGCGTGCGCAGCGCTGCATTGGTCGGGTCGGGGTAGCGGTTGAGGCCGCCCAGCGCCTGCGTGACCGCCTCGAGGACCGCTGGGATCGGCGGATACGGGCTCTCGTTGGAGGCAAGCTTCGCGACCGGCCCCTCCGCCGCGTAGCCGTCGGCGGCCGGGTAGACCGGGATGCGTCTGACCTTGGCGCCGAACTCGAGGCTCATCGGTTTGAGGCTACTGCGCGCCCGTGAGGTCGAGCCGGAGCACCGCGGCCTCCCCCAGGTAGACGTGCTGGGCCTCGTGGCCGGCCGCGCCATAGCAGTGGATGAGCACGCGGATGATGCACGGGAGCGAGCCCGGCACGGGCACCTCGCGCGTGCACAGCAGCGGCACCGCGCTCAGCCCCATCTCGCGGGCGGCGACGGCCGGGAACTCGGCGTCGAGGTCCTCGGTGAGCGTGAAGATGCAGCTCACGAGGTCGTCGACCGCGAGCGCGTTGCGCTCGAGGATCTCGCGCATCAGCTCGTCGGTGGCGGCGAGGATCGCGGCGCGGTCGTTGGCGGCGACGCTGGTGGCTCCGCGGAGGGCGTACAGGCGCATCGGCGGCGGCATTCAATCAGCCGCGCGAACCGCTCCGGCCGCGGGTGGCCCGGCCGCTGCCGCGCAGCCGCTCGACCTCGGCCGCGCTGAGGCGCCGGTGGCCGCCGGGCGGCAGGGTGCCGAGCCGCAGCGGCCCGAACGCGACGCGCTCGAGCGTCTCCGCGCGGTGGCCGACCAGGTCGAGCATCCGCCGCACCTGGCGCTTGCGGCCCTCGTGGATGGTCAGCTCGAGCTCGCCGGGCGCGATCCGGCGCACCTTGGCCGGCGAGGTGCGTCCGTCCTCGAGCTCGACGCCCTCGCGCAGCCGGCGCAGCGCCGGCTCGCGCACGGGCGGGTTGCGCACGACCGCGCGGTAGACCTTCGGGACCTCGAAGGAGGGATGCGTGAGGCGGTAGGCGAGCTCGCCGTCGTCGGTCAGCAGGATCAGGCCGGTCGTGTCGGCGTCGAGCCGGCCCACCGGGTACAGGCGCCGGTCGCCCTTGACGAGGTCGACGATCGTGCGCCGGCCGTGGGTGTCGTGGGCGGTCGAGACGACGCCGGCGGGCTTATTGACGAGGTAGACCGCGCGCGCGCCCTCCGCGGCGGCGACCGGCTTGCGGTCGACCGCGATCTCGTCCTGCTCGGTGACGTCGCGCGCGGGGTCGCGCACGACCTCGCCGCCGACCGTGACGCGGCCGGCGAACACGAGCTGCTCGGCAGCCCGGCGCGAGGCCACCCCGGCGTGGGCGAGCTGCTTGGCGAGGCGCATGGCCCTGCCACCATAGGCGGCGATGGATCTGGAGCTGCTCGACCGCACGCTCGCCGACGCCGGCGAGCCCGAGTTCCGCGCCCGCCAGGCGTGGCGCTGGACCGCGGGCGGCGCCGCCGGCTACGAGGAGATGACCGACCTGCCCGCGCCGCTGCGCGAGCGCCTGCAGGCCGACGTGCCCTACACGACGCTGTCGCTGCTGAACGAGGCGCACGCGCGTGACGGCACGGTCAAGGCGCTGTTTCAGACCCACGACGGCTGCCCCGTCGAGGCAGTGTTGATGCGCTACCGCGACGGCCGGCGCTCGGTCTGCGTCTCCTCGCAGTCGGGCTGCCCGCTGACGTGCACGTTCTGCGCGACCGGCGCGATGAAGTTCGGCCGCAACCTCACTACCTCGGAGATCCTCGACCAGGTCCTGCACTTCCGCCGCCTCGAGCCGCTCAACCACCTCGTGTTCATGGGGATGGGCGAGCCGATGATGAACCTCGACGCCGTGCTCGGCGCCGCACGGAAGCTGCCCGACCTCGGCATCACCCACCGCCGCACGGGCATCTCCACCGTCGGCTGGGCGCCCGGCATCCGTGCGCTGACCGAGTCCGACATGCCGATCCGGCTCGCGCTGTCCCTGCACGCGCCGGAGGACGCGCTGCGCTCGCAGATCATGCCGGTCAACGACCGCTACTCGATCGCCGAGGTGCTGTCGGCGTGCGAGGCCCACTACGAGCGCCGCCGCCGCAAGATCTTCGTCGAGTACGTGATGCTCGCCGGCGTCAACGACGCCTACGGCCAGGCCGTCGCGCTCGCGAAGCTGCTCGACCCGCGGATCTACAAGCTCAACCTGATCCCGTACAACCCGACGGGCTCCGTGTACGACGGGTCGAGCCGCGGCGCGATCCACGCGTTCAAGACCGCGCTCGAGGAGCACGGGCTCGGCGCGACGGTGCGGCTCACGCGCGGGCGCGACATCGACGCGGCGTGCGGGCAGCTGGCGGCGAAGGCCGCGGCGTAGGCCTGCCGCCGAACTTCAACTGCTCAATGAGGAGAAGGTCGGACGGAGGCGGCAGAACTTCCCACGTGGCGGCGGTTCGGCTTCGCGTGGGAAGAAGCGCTGCCGTCAGCGGCAGAACTTCCCACCTCCCCACCCCCCGCACTCGTGTGGGAAGAACTGCCGCCGTAAGGCAGAACTACCCACGCCTCCGCTCGGGCAGCGTCGTGTGGGAAGAAACGCCGCCTCGCGAGCTCCATCCCCCTCCCATCCACCCCTCAATGCGCAGTTCGGACCCTCAGCTACACGCCGGCGGGCCGCTGTCCCACGGCCCCCGAGCGCTCATCGCCGGCACGGAGCAGCCGGTCGCGCAGCGCGGCCTGGTCCTCGGGCGACGGGTCCCACTGCTCGAGCTCGGGGAGCTCCTCGATCGCGCGCAGGCCGAACAGCTTGAGAAACAGCGGCGTCGTGCGGTAGAGCACCGCGCCGAAGGCAGAGCGCCCGGCCTCCTCGATCAGCCCGCGCTCGGCCAGCGCCGCGGTGGCCGACTCCGAGGCGACGCCGCGGATGCGGGCCATCTCGGGCCGCGAGACCGGCTGCAGGTAGGCGACGACCGACAGCGTCTCGGCCTGCGCGGGCGTGAGCGCCGGGGTGCGCGGGCGCGAGAGCAGGCGGCGCGCGGCCTCCTCCGCCCCCGGGTGCGAGGCGAGCGTCCAGCCGCCGGCGATCTCCTTCAGCACCACGCCGCGGCCGTGCAGGCCGTCGCGCAGCTCGGTCAGCGCGTCGAGCACCGCCCACTCGTCCTGCTCGGTGGCGTCGCGCAGGTCGTCGAGCGAGACCGGCTCGGGCGAGAGGAACAGCAGCGCCTCGACGATGCGGGCCAGCGGCGTCACGCGGCCGCCGGCCGGACGGTGATGGGCGCGAACGGCGCGGCCTGCTCCCAGCTCGCCTCGCCGCGCTTGTAGAGCTCGAGCAGCGCGAACAGGGTGACGGCGACGGTCATGCGGTCGGCGTCGCGGACGGCGTCGTCGAAGGCGAAGGAGCCGCGCCGCAACAGCTCGCGCAGGAGCGTGAGGCGCTCGCCGAGCGTGACGCGCGGGGTCGCCATGTGGCTGAGGTCGACCGGCGGCGGCGTCCGCAGCAGGCCGCCGAGCGAGGCGCCGAGCACGGACGGGTCGTAGGCGGCCTCGGCCTGCTCAACCGACAGCCGCCGCAACGCGTCGGGCAACGGCGCCGAGCGGTAGAGGACCGCCTCGGCGAGACCGGAGCGCTCCCGCAGCCAGCCCGCCGCGCCGCGGAAGCGGGCGTAGCGCAGCATTCGGTCGAGCAGCTCCTCGGCGGCCTCGGCCGGCACCAGCTCGTCAAGCTCCTCGATCTCCTCGCCCGGCAGCATCAGGCGCGACTTGAGCTCCAGCAGCGCGGCGATCAGGACCAGGAACTCGGTCGTGGCCTCGAGGTCGAGCTCGCCCCGCGCCTCGAGGTGGTCGAGGTAGGCGAGCACGACGTCGGCCAGCTCGACCTCCAAGAGGTCGAGCTCCTCGCGCAGGATCAGCGACAGCAGGAGGTCGAAGGGCCCGGCGAAGACGTCGAGGTCGAGCTCCAGGCGATGGACGGCGGTGGCGGACACCTGAGCCAGAGGCTAGGCCGCTGGGCCGACGGAAGCGGCTCCCACGCCCATCCGCCCCCGCACGTCGGCCAGCGTCTCGGCCGCAAGCGCGCGGGCGCGGCCGGCGCCCAGGGCGAGGATCTCCTCGAGCCTGGCCGGGTCGGCCCGCAGCGCGGCGTAGCGCTCGCGCACCGGCGCGAGGTAGTCGACCACCGCCTCCCCCACCGCGACCTTGAAGTCGCCGTAGCGGGAGTCCGCGAACTCCTGCTCGATCGCCTCGGCGCTCGTCCCGCGCACCGCCGCGAGGATCTCGATCAGGCCCGAGACGCCGGGCTTGTCCTCCGCGCGCACGATCTCGGTGCCGGAGTCCGTGACCGCGCGCTTGAACTTCTTCAGGATCGCGTCCGGCTCGTCGAGCACGTACACCGTGCCCTGCTCGCTGCCGCCGGTGGTCGACATCTTGCGCGTGGGCTCCTGGAGGTCGCGGATGCGGGCGCCGACCTCGGGGATGCGAACCTCGGGCACGATCAGCGCCTCGCCGAAGCGGCGGTTGAAGCGCTCGGCGATCCTGCGCATGAGCTCGACGTGCTCGCGCTGGTCCTCGCCCACCGGCACCTCGTGCGCGCGGTAGGCGAGCACGTCGGCGGCCATGAGGACGGGATAGAAGAGCAGTCCGGCCGCGACGAGCTCGCGCTGAGCGCTCGACTTGTCGCGGAACTGGTGCATGCGGTTGAGCTCGCCGAGCGGGGTGACGCCCGAGAGCAGCCACGACAGCTCCGCGTGCTCCTTGACGTCGCTCTGGCGGAACAGCACGCAGCGCTCGGGGTCGAGGCCCGCGGCGAGCAGAATCGCGGCCGTGTCGTAGACGCGCTCGCGCAGGTCGACCGGGTCGTAGTCGACGGTGATCGCGTGCAGGTCGACGATGCAGTAGATCGCCGGGTCGCCGCGCTCTTGGCCGGCGACGTACTGGACGATCGCGCCGATGTAGTTGCCGAGGTGCTTGCTGCCCGTGGGCTGGATGCCGGAGAAGATCCGCACGAGTGGCGGTTTACAGCGGCTGGCGGATGACGGGTCGCTTGGCGGCGCCGGCCTCGTCGAGCCGGCGGACCGGCGTCGTGTAGGGCGCATTGCGCGCGATCTCCGGATCCTCCGCGCCCTCGCGCAGGATCTCGCCGATCGCGTCGGCGAAGGCGTCGAGCGTCTCCTTCGTCTCCGTTTCGGTCGGCTCGACGAGCAGCGCCTCGTCGACCAGCAGCGGGAAGTAGACCGTCGGCGGGTGGAAGCCGTGGTCGAGCAGCCGCTTGGCGAGGTCGAGCGTCTTGAGCCCGAGCTGCTTCTTCATCGGCGCGCCGGAGAGCACGAACTCGTGCATGCAGACGCGGTCGTAGGCCACCGGCAGGTACTCGGCGATCCCCTGCTGCTTGAGCCGCGCGAGCAGGTAGTTCGCGTTCAGCACCGCCGTCTCCGACGCCTCCTGGAGGCCGTCGCCGCCGAGCGAGAGGATGTAGGCGTAGGAGCGCACGAAGACGCCGTAGTTGCCCTGGAAGCCGCGCAGGCGGCCGATCGACTTCGGGCGGTCGTCGTCGAGGTCGAAGCTCGGTCCGTCGCCGTTGCCATGGTGGACGCGCACGACCTGCGGCCGCGGCAGGTAGGGCTCGATGCGGTCCGAGACCGCGATCGGGCCGGCGCCGGGGCCGCCGCCGCCGTGCGGCTGTGTGAAGGTCTTGTGGAGGTTGTAGTGGACGATGTCGAAGCCCATGTCGCCCGGGCGAGTGCGGCCCATGACGGCGTTGAGGTTCGCCCCGTCGTAGTAGAGCGTCGCGCCGACGCCGTGCACGATCTTCGCGATCTCGGTGATGTTCTCGTCGAAGAGCCCGAGCGTGTTCGGGTTCGTGAGCATCAGGCACGCGACGTCGTCGGTGGCCTTGTCGCGCAGGTCGTCGACGTCGACCCCGCCGCGCTCGTCGGTGCCGACCTTGACGACCTCGTAGCCGGCCATCGTCACCGTCGCCGGGTTCGTGCCGTGGGCGGTGTCGGGGGTGAGGACCTTGGTGCGGAACTCGCCGCGGTCCTCGTGGTAGGCGCGCGTCAGCAGCACGCCCGCGAGCTCGCCGTGCGAGCCGGCGCTCGGCTGCAGCGAGACGTGCGGAAGGCCCGCGATCTCGCCCAGCGCCTGCTGGAGCTCCCACATCAGCTGCAGGGCGCCCTGGGCGCGCTTGGGCGACTGCGCCGGGTGCAGGCGCGCGTTGCCCGGCAGGGCGGCGACGCGCTCGTGCAGCTTCGGGTTGTGCTTCATCGTGCACGAGCCGAGCGGGTAGAAGCCGGTGTCGAGGTCGAAGTTGCGCTTGGAGAGCCGGTTGTAGTGGCGCACGATCTCGGGCTCGGCGATCTCGGGCAGCTTCGGCGGCTCGGAGCGGCGGAGGTGGTCGGGGAGCAGGCCCTCCTGCTCCGGGACGTCGAGCTCGGGTGCCACGAACGCGCGCCGGCCGGGCTTGGACTTCTCGAAGATCGTCACTGCGCGGTCCCGCTGCATCGCGGTCTCGGGCTGCGGGGAGCGCGAGCTGTCCTGCGCATCGCCCTGGCCCGGGTCGGCGTGCAGGCGGTTGTCGTTGAGCGTGCTCACGCCACTGCCTCGGCTGGAGCCTCGTCACCGGCTTCGCCTCGCGCCTCACGCTCGGCCGCGACGGCGGCGCCGAGGACGCTGACGAGGCGGTCGATGTCCGCGCGCGAGCGCTGCTCCGTGATGGCGATCAGCAGGCCGTCGTCCTCGAGCGGATAGCCGGGATTGACGCCCTCGGCGGCGCAGCGGTCGATCACGGCGTGCACCGGCGCGCCGAGCCGCACCGCGAACTCGCGCACGACGGGCTGCTCGTGCAGCAGCTCGACGCCGTCGAGCGCGGCGACGGCGGCGCGCGCGTAGCCGGTGCGCTGCAGCAGCAGCTCGCCCAGCTCCACGAGGCCGCGGCGGCCGAGCCAGCTCAGGTAGATGACGCCCGCGAGTGCATTCAGCGCCTGCGCGGTGCAGATGTTGTGCGTCGCCTTCTCGCGGCGGATGTGCTGCTCGCGCGTCTGCAGCGTGAGCACGAAGCCGCGGCGGCCGTCGACGTCGCGCGTCTCGCCGGCGATCCGGCCCGGCATGCGGCGCAGGTACGCCTCCTGGGCGGCGAAGAAGCCGAACGACGGTCCGCCGAAGTCGAGCCGGTTGCCGAGCGTCTGCCCCTCCCCGACGGCGACATCGACGCCGAACTCGCCGGGCGGCTTGAGCACGCCGAGGGTCAGCGGGTCGCAGAGCACGATCATCAGCGCGCCGGCCTCGTGGGCGGCGTCGGTGAGCGGCTGCAGGTCCTCGACCGCGCCGAGGAAGTTGGGGTACTGGACGAGGACGGCGGAGACGTCGTCGCCGATCTCCGTGAGCTCCGTGATGCCATCGACCAGCGGCAGCTCCTCGATCGTCGTTCCCCAGCCGGCGCTCGTCGTCGCCAGCGTCTCGCGCGACTGCGGCTGGACGCCGGCGGAGACGAGGAAGCGCGTGCGCTTGTTGTGCAGCTTCGCTAGATAGGCGGCAGCCGCGAGCGCGCTCGGCCCTTCGTAGACCGACGCGTTGGAGACCGGCAGGCCGGTCAGCTCGGAGATCGCGGTCTGGAACTCGAACATCACCTGCAGCCCGCCCTGGGAGACCTCGGGTTGGTAGGGCGTGTAGGGCGTGAGGAACTCCGAGCGCGACAGGATCGAGTCGATCAGGCTCGGGACGTAGTGGTCGTACATGCCCGCCCCGAGGAACGAGACCTCGTCCTCGGTCGAGACGTTGCGGGCAGCGAGGTCGCGCAGCCGCGCGTAGACCTCCTGCTCAGGCTTGCCCGGCGGCAGGTCGAGCGGGCGGCCGAGCCGGACGGCCTCGGGCACGGCGTCGAAGAGCTCGTCGATCGAGCTCGCGCCGATGGCGTCCAGCATCTCCTGGCGATCGGCGTCCGTGGCGGAGGTGTAGCGGCTCATCGTTAGCTGAGGGTCTCCTCGTAGGCGGCGGCGTCGAGCAGTTGCTCCACCTCGTCTACGTTAGAAAGCCGGACCTTGACCATCCACCCTTCGCCGTAGGGGTCGTCGTTGACCTGCTCGGGGGTGTCGCCGAGCGCCTCGTTGACCTCCGTGATCTCGCCGGAGAGCGGCGAGACGACGTCGGAGACCGCCTTGACGGACTCGACCTCGGCGTAGGGCTGGTCCTTCGAGACCTCCGTGCCGACGGCCGGCGGGTCGAAGAACACGACCTCGCCGAGCTGCTCCTGCGCGTACCAGGTGATCCCGAGCGTGGCGACGTCGCCCTCGATGCGGGCCCAGTCGTGCTCCTTGTGGTACTTGAGGTCCGACGGGTAGGACGCCTCGGCCACTAGCTCTCCTTGCGATAGAGCGGCTTTGCGCGAACCTCGGCGGGCCGCGTCTTGCCGCGAACGTCGATCTCGAACGCCGTGCCGGACTCGGTCCTACCCGCCGGCAGGTACGCCATGCCGATGCCCTGGTTCAGGCACGGCGACAGCGTCCCACTCGTCACCTCGCCGCCCCCGACGACCGGGTTGCCCTGGCGGGCGATGCCCGGCCCGGTGATGACGAACGGCGCGAGCTGCTGCTCCGTTCCGCTCTCCCGCTGCGCCCTGATCACGTCCGATCCGATGAAGCCCGTGTCCTCCTTGCAGCACCAGCCGAGGCCCGCCTCGATCGGGCCGCGCTCCTCGGAGAGGTCGTTGCCGTAGAGGTGGAAGCAGACCTCGAGGCGGAGGGTGTCGCGGGCGCCGAGGCCGATGGGGGTGGCGCCGTTGTCGGTGAGCGCGTCCCAGACCGTCGTGGCGTGCTCGGGTGCGAGCAGCAGCTCGACGCCGTCCTCGCCCGTGTAGCCGGTGCCGGCGACGAGGACGTTCTCGGCGCCCGCCACCGTGAGGGTTTTCGTTCGAAACCGCTTCGGCAGCTCGCCGTCCGCGATCCGCTCGACCAGCGCGCGCGCCTCCGGCCCCTGGACCGCGAGCATCGCGTAGTCGTGCAGGCGGTCCTCGACGGCGACGTCATGGTCGCGCGCATGCTCCTTGAACCAGGCGAGGTCCTTGTCGTGGTTCGACGCGTTGGTGACCGTGAGGAAGCGATCGGGACCGAGGCGGTAGGTGAAGAGGTCGTCGAGGACACCTCCGTCCTCCTTGGTCAGGACGGAGTACTGGGCGCCGTCGGCCGCGATCTTGGACACGTCGTTGGAGAGGATCCGCTGGAGGAAGCGCTCCGCGTCCGGCCCGCTCGTCTCGATCTCGCCCATGTGGCTCACGTCGAAGACGCCGACCTTGGTCCGCACCGCGACATGCTCCTCACGGATCCCGGCGTACTGCACCGGCATCTCCCATCCGGCAAACGGAACGAGCCGCGCGCCGGCAGCCGCATGGCGATCGTGCAGCGGCGTGCGCTTGAGCGTTTCGGTGCCAGCGGCCATCCGCGGCCGGACCCTAGCAGCGGTTATGACCCCTCCAGAGGAGTACATTCCCGGTCGATGCGCGCACGGATGCGGGGGGTGGCGGGGATGGTCGTCGTGGCCGCGACGACGCTGGCCGCCGTCCCGAGCGCCTCGGCGGGGACGTATGACGTGGTGTCGTGCGGGGCGCCGGGCGCAGGTGGGATCAACCGCGCGTGGCGGGCGGAGTTCGGAGCGTTCCCACCTGTCCAGCCAGAGCCGAGCTCCTACCAGATCATCGACCAGTGCCCGACGCAGCTGCTGGTCAGCTCTGCGCCGGGCGACGGCACCGCCGCGGGGTTCCTGACCAGCGGCAACTGGGTCTTCGACGCCCCTCCCGGCACCCGCCTGACACGACTCGAGACGTGGCGCTTCGGCGTCAGACTGCGCACGAATCAGAGCGGCGACCCGGATCCTGGCACCGATGGCGACCAGGGTGACCCATGGCGGGTGTGGGCCCGCGACCAGGGCGCGCAGATCGTCGGCGGCGTGTTCGGCGAGAACTGCTTCGCGTCCGCCGGCGCCATCGGCTGCTCCTTTGGAGTCGACTCATCGATGAGCGCCGCCTCGCGCGCCGTCTATGGCATCAACGTGTCGAGGATCGCCTACTCCGTCTCGTGCGAGACCCTGCCGAACTGCACCCGCAGCATCTTCAACACGCCAATCGCGACGATCAAGCTCTTTGGCACGCGGGTCACGGTCAGCGACACCATCGCCCCGACACTCAAAGTCGGGGGCCCGCTCCTTTCTGCAGGCTGGCGGAAGCCCGGCGAGGCACTGTCCTATGACGCGAGCGACAGCACCGGGGTGCGGTCGGTGCGCCTCGAGATCGGCGGCCAGACCCGGCGAGTCGCGTCGTCGTGTGACTACCGCCTTCCCGCGCCATGCCCTGCTCGCCGCACGGCGGCGCTGACCGCGCCTGCCGGTACCCCGGACGGAATCCTCGATGCTCGCGTGGTCGCCGAGGACGCCGCAGGCAACCCGACCGTGGCGCGGCGGAACGTCAGGCTCGACGGCACCCCGCCGACGGCCGTGCTCGAGCGAGCCAGCGGCCGCTCCATCGTCATCTCCGTCCGCGACGCCTCTTCCGGTGTGGCCGCAGCATCGCTCGAGGTCCGCAGGAACTCCAACGAGCCTTACCGGACCCTTGACGCCAAGGTCGAAAACGGTCGGCTGACCGCAAAGCTCGACCGCGGTCGCGCTTCACGCGTCGACATGCGCGTCACGGTTCGGGACGCGGCGGGCAACGTGACGCGAGGCAACCCGACGCGCCTCTCGGCCACGAGCGCGAAGATTGGACGGCGCTTCCGCAAGGTGCGCTCCGGCCGCGTGAAGGTGCCGTTCGGTCGCGTCACGACGCTCCGCGGGCGACTGACGCTCTCCGCGGGTCAGTCGTTCGCGGGCCAGACGATCGTCGCGACCGCCGCAGTTCGCCGTCGCGGCGCTCGCCCCAGGGCCGCAGGGAGCGCGGTGACCGACCGCCGCGGCCGTTTCTCGCTACGCGTCCCCGCGGGCCCGAGTCGCACGTACCGCCTCGTCTTCAGCGGCGCCGGCGGGGCCCTTGGCGTCGCCCGCGGCGTTTCGGTGCGGGTGCCGGCCTCGAGCACGATCCGCGCGTCCCGCACGCGCGTGTCCGGCCGCACCCGCGTGCACTTCAGCGGCCGCCTGCGCACCCGTGGCCAGCGAATCCCCGGCCGCGGGCTCGTGCTCGTCCTCCAGGGCCGCGAGGGCGGGCGCTGGCGCACCTTCGAGGACACGCGAACGAATGGCAAGGGCCGCTGGCGCGCGAGCTACATCTTCAGCGGCCGTCCCGGACGCTATCCGATCCGAGTCCGCATCCGGCGCCAGACGAACTACCCGTTCGAGCTCGGCTACTCGCGTGCTCTGACCGTCCGCGTCGGCTAGGGTCGCTTCCGCTTCGCCTACCGCTTCCGGCGCACGCTCGTCAAGGCGCGTTACCGCTTCCAGGCTCGGCTCGTCGCCCAGCCCGGTTATCCATACCGCGGCGCGACGTCGCGCCGGGTGTCGGTGGTCGTGAGCCCGTAGGCGGGCTACTCGGCGACGACGGTGGCGAGCGCAGCACTGTGCTCGGCCCACGACGCGCAGAACGCCTCGACCACGACGGGATCGAACTGGGTACCTGCGTGGCGGCGCAGCTCCATGATCGCGAGCTCGGGCTCGACCGCGGGGCTATAGGGGCGCTCGGAGGTCATGGCGTTGAAGGCGTCGGCGACGCCGACGACGCGGGCGCCGAGCGGCGTTTCCTGGCCCGGGAGGCGGTCCGGGTATCCCGTGCCGTCCCAGCGCTCGTGGCTCGCGCGCACGAGGCCGGCGACGGCGCCGAGCGCTGGCGCGGCGCCGATGATGCGCTCGCCGATCAGCGTGTGGCGGCGGATGAACTCCCACTCGCGCGGGTCGAGCGCGCCGGGCTTCGACAGGATGGCGTCCGGGATCGCGACCTTGCCGATGTCGTGCAGCTCGGCCGCGTGGCTGATCTGCTCAGCCTCCTCCTCGCTGAGGCCGAGGCGGCGAGCGGTCGACTCGGCGAGCTCGGCGACACCCTCGATGTCGCTGAAGAGCTCCGGGTTGCGCTCGCTCAGCGCGCGCACCAGCACGGCCTTGCTCTGGCGCGTGGCGGACGTGCGCCCGGCGTTCTTCTGCGCGTACATGCGCTGGTCGGCGATCCGCAGCGCCTCGGTCGCGTCCATCGCCTCGCGCGGGAGCACGATGGCGCCGTAGGAGCAGGTGACGGTGAAGCCCTCGCCGCGCTCGGTCAGCGCGGTGGCGGCGCCGGCGATGATCGGGTCGGCGACCTCGTCGCGCGGGTGGAAGAGCGCGCAGAACTCGTCTCCGCCCATGCGGAACGCCTGGCCACGGCCGGACAGGTAGGTCGAGAGGTTGCCGCCGAGGCGCACGAGGAGCGTGTCGCCCGCGGGGTGGCCGAAGGTGTCGTTGTAGTGCTTGAAGCCGTCGAGGTCGAAGAGCACGAGCACGAGCGGGCGGGCGTCGTCGGCCTCGGGCAGCAGGCTCTCGAGGGCGCGGGCCAGAGCGCGGCGGTTGCCGAGCCCGGTGAGCGCATCGGTCAGCGCCTCGGTGCGCGACGTGCTCAGGATCGAGACGTTGTCGCGGAACGTCAGGACCAGGCGCGCCATCACGGCCACGAGGGCGAGCGCGGAGAGCCCGACCGCGAGCGGGTTGAGGTCGGCGAGGCAGCCGTAGATCAGCATCGCCAGGCCGACGACGCCGAACCCGAGCGGGGCCGCGATGAAGCGCACGCCGTCGGGTACCGCCGGCCGCCTGACCAGGGCGGGCTGCCAGGAGGCGAGGGCCACGATGAGCAGGCCGAGGGACCAGCCGATGTCGTACCAGGCCGGCGGTGACAGCGTGCCCAGCAGCGACTCCACGAGGTAGAACGAGTCCGCCAGCCAGAACGTCGCGATGCCCGCGGCGAGCAGCACCCAGGTGCGGTCCATGCGCCAGCCGGTGGCCGCGAGCGCGCCGACGGCCACGCCGATCAGCACGAGGTCCGCGACCGGGTAGGCCAGTGTCGTCGCGACCTCGACCGGCTTGCCGCTGACGTTGTCGAACGCGGTCTGGAAGATGATCGCCGCGCTCACCGCGGTGACGGCGAGGGCGGCGATCGCACCGTCGATCCACAGCGTGATCGCGACGTCACGGGTACGGGCGCGAACGAGGGCGAAGACCCCCGCTCCCGCGAGCACCGGGAAGAGCAGGAAGCCGACGTCGGCGGGCGAGGGGATCGGCGGCGCCTCGAGGTCGTACAGGACGACGGTGTAATAGAGGTTGCCAAGGGCCCAGGCGAGCACGCCGATGCCGATCAGCAGCCACGCCGTCTGCTCGCGCCGGGCCTGCCAGGCGCCGCCGAGGCAGAGCACCCCCGCGAGCACCTCGATCACGTTGTGGGCGTAGTCGCCGAAGACGGGGCCCAGCTGCAGCCCCGGGATTGCGATGACCTGGAGCTCGAGGCACGCGACCCACGCGCCGAGCACGGCGAAGGTCAGCATCACGGCACGCCGCAGGGACAGGGTCATACCTATATATCGGCGCGCGGCGCCGAGGCTTTAGATCGTGCAGCGAAGCGTCAGCGCAGGAACGGCGGGATGTCGATCTCGTCGTCCGAGATCTCCAGCGACGACCGCTGGCGGTCGTCGATGCGCGGCCCGCGGTCGGGCGTCCGGCGGCCCTCGCGGGTCGTCGTGTAGCCGCCACTCGAGCGGCGCGCGCGATCGAAGCCGGTGGCGATCACGGTGACGCGGATCTCGTCGCCGAGCTCCTCGTCGATGACCGCGCCGAAGATGATGTTCGAGTTGGCGTCGGCGGCCGAGTGGATCAGCTCAGCGGCCTCGTTGACCTCGAACAGCCCGAGGTCCTTGCCGCCGGTGATGTTGAGCAGGATGCCGGTGGCGCCCTCGACGGACTCCTCGAGCAGCGGTGAGGAGATCGCGGTCTTGGCCGCCTCTGACGCGCGGTTCTCGCCCGCGGACGAGCCGATGCCCATCAGCGCCGAGCCGGCGTCGGCCATGATCGCCCGCACGTCGGCGAAATCGAGGTTGATGAGGCCGGGGATCGTGATCAGGTCGGTGATGCCCTGAACACCCTGGCGGAGCACGTTGTCGGCCTCGCGGAAGGCGTCGAGGATGCTCGTGCGGCGCTCGACGATCGAGAGCAGCTTCTCGTTGGGGATCACGATCAGCGTGTCGACCATCTCGCGCAGGCGGTCGATGCCCTCCTGCGCCTGGCGCCCGCGCTGGGAGCCCTCGAACTCGAACGGGCGCGTGACCACGCCGACGGTCAGCGCGCCGATCTCGTTCTTGGCGATCTCGGCGATCACCGGGGCGGCGCCCGTGCCGGTGCCGCCGCCCTCGCCCGCGGTCACGAACACCATGTCAGCGCCCTTCAGCGCCTCCTTGATCTCGTCGCGCGACTCGGCCGCGGCGCCCTGACCGACCTGTGGGTTGGCGCCGGCGCCGAGGCCCTTGGTCAGGCCCGACCCGATGTTGAGCTTGATGTCCGCATCGGTCATCTGGAGCGCCTGGGCGTCCGTGTTGCAGGCGATGAACTCCACGCCGGAGAGCCCAGCATCGATCATGCGGTTGACCGCGTTGGTCCCACCGCCGCCGACACCGACGACCTTTATGACTGCGAGATAGCTTCCAGCTTCCATGTAGTTCCCGTCCGGACCTCTAGTAGGAGTCGAGCGTTCCCCTCCGCTCGACATGGTTCGGATTTTCGCACGTTACGGCCGTTTCGGCGTTTCTGTCAACCCGATGATAGGACCGCAAGCCGTCTTGCAATTCCCCTAAGTCTAGACTACGGGTTGAGGTTCGGCCCACTCTCAACTGGAGCTTCAGGGTCCGTGGGGACCGCCTGTTCCGGCTCCGGTTCGATCGGTCCGAGGCCGCCCGCGGCCACCCGTTCGGGCACCCGCAGGTCGAGGTAGGTGGCGCCCGCGGAGCTCGGATCGGCGAGCACGCGCAGGGCTGCCGACCACTTGCGCGCGGCGTCCGCGCCGGAGCCGAAGACCAGGTCGGGGCCGTCGCGCAGGTCGAGCGTCAGGCCGCGCGGACCGGACCACAGGCGCGCGACCCGGTCGCGCAGCTCGGCCGGCGCACCACCGGCCACCGTGAGCGCGCCGAGCGTGCGCCGGTCGGTCACGCGCTTGCCGGCGGGCGTGGAGCGCACGCTCAGGGTCGGCAGCCCGCGGGGGCGCATTCCGCGCAGCATGAGCCCGTCGCTCGACGCCGCGACCGTCGGGCCGCCGCTGTCGATGGCGGCAACGGCCGCGCGCTCGCGCACCACGATCGTGAGCTTGCGCGGGAAGTCCGGCTCGACGTCGAAGCCCTTGATCGACGGGTACTGCGCGACCGCTGCGTGCAGCGCGTCCTCGCGCACGTGCAGCGTCGTCATGTCCAGCGCCGCGGTGCGCAGTGCGCTGCGGATCTGCGGAGCCTCGGCGGAGTCGACGCCGGTCACGAAGACGTCGCGGACGGCCACGAGCCTGGAGTCGCGCACCCACAGCCAGCCCCCGGCCAGGCCACAGGCGGCCACGAGGACTCCGGCGAGAATCCGCTTCACCCTCCGGGGGTTCGACCCGGACCGGCCAGCCTCCTGCCGAGCGCGTCGATGTCGCCGGCGCCGAGCGTCAGCAGCAGGTCGCCCTCGCACAGCTCCGCACGCAGGAAGCGCTCGGCTGAGTCGAAGTCGGGCAGCCACGCCACGCGCCGCCCGCCGGCGGCGTCGGCGGCCGCCTCGGCGACCAGCCTGCCGGTGATCCCCGGGTGGTCCTCGGCGCGCTCGCGCGCCGGGTAGACGTCGGTCACCACCGGCAGGTCGGCGAGCGCGAGCGCGGCGCCGAACTCGCGCGCCTGATGGCCGGTGCGGGAGAAGAGGTGCGGCTGGAAGACGGCGATCAGCCGCCGCGGGGCAAGCGTCCGCGCTGCCTCGAGCGTCGCGCGCACTTCGGTCGGGTGGTGCGCGTAGTCGTCGACGACCAGCGCGCCCTCCGGTGTCGTGCCGATCCGCTCGAAGCGCCGCCGGGCGCCCGAGAAGTCGCGCAGCGCGGCCGCGGCGGCCGCCACGTCCGCGCCGATGGCGCGGCAGGCGGTGAGCGCGGCGGCCGCGTTGAGCGCGTTGTGGGCGCCCGGGACGGTCAGCTCGACCTCGAGCTCGCCCAGGACGAAGCGCGAGCCGCGCGGCGACAGCTCGGCCGCTGCGTCGAAGGGCCACAGCCGCGGCCCGTCGCCGGCCAGCGCCACCAGTGCGGGGCGATCCCAGACGACCGCGTGCCCGGCCGGGGCGAGGAAGGCGCGGAACGTCGCCTCGACGTCGCGCTGGGACGAGTAGGTCGCGTGGTGGTCGAGCTCGGCGTTGGTGAGCACCGCGACCTGGCGTTCGAGCTTGAGCAGCGAGCGGTCGGACTCGTCGGCCTCGACGACCAGCCACTCCCCCGCCCCCCAGCCCGCGTTCGAGCCGGTCGAGCGCACCTCCCCGCCGACCAGGTAGGCGGGGTCCGCCCCGGCGCCCCGCAGCGCGTGGACCAGCATGCTCGAGGTCGTCGTCTTGCCGTGGGTGCCCGAGACGGCGATCGTCGGGCGCAGGCGCGTGAGCTCGCCGAGCAGGTCGGCGCGGTGCAGCGCGCTCGCGGCGGCGGCGCGCTCGGGGTTCTCCGGCGGGATCGCGGTCGAGTAGACGACCTCGGCCCCCGCGGGGACGTTGGCGGCGTCATGGCCCTCGACTGGCTCTATCCCGGCGGCGCGCAGGCGCGCGGCGTAGGAGGAGCCGCCCGCGCGGTCCGAGCCCGTGACCTCGGCGCCGAGCTCGCGCGCGACCAGCGCGAGGCCGCTCATGCCGGCTCCGCCGATACCCACGAAATGCAGGCGGCGGCCTGACCACGCCATGTCCATGGCGCGGGAGGCTAGCTCCCGCCGCTACTGACCTACCAGAGGTTGCCGCCGGAATCCGGCGTGGCCTTGCAGCCGCCCTTGCCCGGATTGGTACATGACCGCCTCGGGCCGGTGCCGTCGAGCTCGATCGTGAAGGTGCCGCCGCCCTGGCTGGACTTCGAGTCCACCGACAGCGTGAAGGTGCTGGCGTCGCCGGTCAGCGTCAGGTTGCGCGCCTGCGCGAGCGTCGGCTCGAGGTCGATCAGCGTGGCCGCGTCGGTGTCGTATGTGGCGCGGTCCGTGTGGTAGGTCGCGAGCGTCGTTCGGGCGTTGCGCACCGCGGTCTTGGCGTCGGTGTCCTGGGCCCGCACGCGCTGTCCGAGCAACGCCGGCAGCGCGATCGCGGCCAGGATCCCGATGATCAGGATCACGACGAGGAGCTCAACCAGCGTGAAGCCGCGCTGGTCGCGGAGGCAGCGAGACGGGAGGCGAAAAGTCATCCGCATCCTCAACGGCATCTCGAGAGCGAACCTTAAGTTCTCGCCCGATTCCCGACGTTCAGGCAAGCGATCCGGTGACCGATGTTCAGCGCCGCTCCCGGGCCGCCGCGAGCACCTCACGCGCGACGGCCTGCGCGGCGTCCGGGCGGCCAAGCGTCCGCGATGCTGCCCCCATCGCGCGCAGGCGATCGGCGCCGGCGAGCAGCCCGTCGACCTCCGCGCGCAGCCGCTGCGGCGTCAGCTCGTCGTCGCGCAGGATCGTGGCGGCGCCGGCCTCCGCCATCCAGCGCGCGTTGGCGGTCTGGTGGTCGGCGGAGGCGTGCGGATAGGGAACGAGCACGGCCGGCAGGCCGTACTGGGCGAGCTCGAAGACGGAGCCGCCGGCGCGCGCGACCGCGAGGTCGGCGGCGGCGAGCGCGCGCCCGAACGGGTCGACGTACTCGTGCAGGTGGTAGTGCGCGCCAGGCGCGCGCAGGTCACCGAAGTCGCGCGCGCCGGGCACGTGCAGCACGTGGTAGGGAGCGTCGGCGAACGCCTCGACGGCGGCGAGGTTGATCGACCGCGCCCCCAGCGAGCCGCCGAAGATCAGCACGCAGGTGGCGGCCAGCGGGATGCCGAACGCCGCGCGGGCGCCCTCGCGGTCGTCGATGGTCGGCGGCACGGGCCGGCCGGTGAGGAGGTAGCGCGCGCCCTCGCGGCCAGCGATCGGGAAGGCGAGGCAGACACGGCGAGCGCGCGGGGCGAGCAGGCGATTGGTCAGCCCGAGATGCGAGTCGGCCTCCGTGAGCACCACCGGGATCCGCTGCGTGAGCGCCGCCAGCCCGACCGGCCCGGCGACGTAGCCGCCGCCGCCGAGCACGGCGTCGGCGCCGTGGCGGGCGAGGATCTTGCGCGCTGCGCCGACCGCGCCGCCCGCGCGGACGACGGCGCGCGCCGCCTTCAGCGGGTTCGAGCGCGAGATGCCCTCGACGCGCAGCGGCTCGAGCTCGTAGCCCGCGGCCGGCACGAGCTGCGCCTCGGCGCGCTGCCCGCCGGCGAAGACGACGTCGGCGCCCTCAGCCCGCAGCGCGGCGGCGATGGCCAGCGCCGGGACGACGTGGCCCGCCGTCCCGCCGGCGGCGATCACGATCGTCGGCGGCCCGGCCGCGCGCGTCGCCGTCACGCGACGGCCTCACGGCGCGCAGCGGCAGGGTGCCGCCCTGGGCGACGTTGAGCAGCAGCCCCATCGAGCACAGCAGCACGATCAGCGAGGTCGAGCCCGAGGAGATGAACGGCAGCGGGACGCCGGTGAGCGGCGCGAGCCCGAGGACGGTGTAGATGTTGAGCAGCGCTTGGCACAGGATCAGGCTCGTGAGGCCGGCGGCGAGCAGCTTGGCGTAGACGCCCTTGGCGGCCCTGGCGGTCCGCAGCCCCGCGTATCCGATCATGCCGTAGAGCGCGAGCAGGACGCAGATCCCCGCCACCCCGAGCTCCTCGCCGATGACCGCGAGGATGAAGTCGGTGTGGGCCTCGGGCAGGTAGAAGATCTTCTGCACGGACTGGCCGGGCCCGAGCCCGAACAGGCCGCCCGAGCCGAGCGCGATCTGGCCCTGGACCGACTGGAAGCCGCTGCCGCCGGCGTCCGCCCACGGGTTCACGAACGCGGTGAGCCGAGCGCGCCGGTAGGGCTCGAGGACCGCGAACACGAGCACAAGGAAGGCGCCGACCGCGGCCACCAGCGCGAGCTGGCGCAGCGGCATCCCCGCCGCGACGAGCATCGCGGCGAGCGTGAAGCAGATGACCAGCGCGGTGCCGAGGTCGGGCTGCACCGCCACCAGCAGCACGGCCGCGGCGCCGACCCCGAGCACCGGGCCGGCCGCAGTGCGCAGGTTGCGGGCGATCGTGGGCCGCGCGGAGATCACCGCGGCGGCGTGCAGGATCAACGCGAGCTTCATGATCTCCGCCGGCTGGAACTGCAGTGGGCCCGCGCCGAGCCAGCGGCGCGCGCCGTTGACCTTCACGCCGAAGCCCGGGATCAGCACGAGCAGCAGCAGGACGAAGGCGATCAGCAGCAGGTAGGGCGTGTAGCGGCGCACCGTGCCCAGTCCCTGGCGCGCGATCACCTGCATCAGCACGAGCCCGACCGCGCCGTAGACGAGGTACTTGACGAGGTAGGCGGTGCCGCCCCCGTCGCCCTGCAGCAGGGTCCGCGCGCTGGAGGCCGAGTAGACCATCACCGCGCCGCCGGCGAGCAGGCAGAGCGTCGCGGTGAGCAGCAGCCGGTGCTCGAGCGGCTGCTGCTTCTGGCGTCCGTGCATTAGACGTGAATTCGACGCCCCGACGCGGCGCCCTCCACGAGCGCGCGAAAATGCTCACCGCGGGCCTCGTAGTCGGCGTACTGGTCAAACGAGGCGCAGGCGGGCGAGAGCAGGACGACCTCCCCCGGCCGCGCCGCGGCCCGCGCCGCCGCCAGCGCGTGCTCGAGGTCGCCGGCCTGATGGAGCGGCACGCCGGTCGCTGCGAGCGCAGCCGCGAGCTCCGGCGCGGTCTCGCCGATCAGGTAGGCGGCGCGGGCGCGCCCGGCCACCGGCGCGGCGAGCGGCGCGTAGCCACCGCCCTTGCCACGACCGCCGAAGATCACGTGCACGCCGCCCGCGAACGACTCGAGTCCCGCAACCGCCGAGGCGACGTTCGTGGCCTTGGAGTCGTTGACGTAGAGCACGCCGTCGAGTGTCGCGATCTCCTCCAGCCGGTGGGCCACGCCGGCGAAGCTCGCGAGCCCCTCGCGGACGGCAGCGGGCGCCATCCCGCGCGCGAGCGTCACGGCGGCCGCGGCCATCGCGTTGAGGCGGTTGTGCGGGCCGCGCAGCCGGACCTCCTCGAAGCCCAGGAGCCGCTCCCCGTCCCACCACAGGGCCGCCTCGCGCGCGCCGAGACGGGCGCCGGAGCCGCTGCCGAACCAGATCTGCTCCGCCTCTCCCGGCAACCCCTCCGCCGCGAGCTCCTCGGGCGCGACGGCCACGGCCCCGGCAGGCTGGCGGGCGAACACCTCGAGCTTGGCGGTGCGGTAGGCGTCGAAGGTGCCATGGCGGTCGAGGTGGTCCTCGGCGAGATTGAGCAGCACCCCGGCGTCGGGCGCGAAGCGCTCGGTGTCCTCGAGCTGGAACGACGACGCCTCGCAGACGATCGTCGCCGTGTCCGGCAGCCCGCGGTCGGCGAGCGTGGAGAGCGCCGTCCCGACGTTGCCCACGACCTCGGCGGCCAGGCCCGCGATCCGGTGCAGGTGACCGATCAGCTCGACCGTGGTCGTCTTGCCGTTGGAGCCGGTGACCGCGATCACCTCGTTGGGCACGAGCCGCCACCCGACCTCGAGCTCCCCGACCACGGGCAGCCCCGCCTCGCGCGCCGCGACGACGACCGGTGCCTGCGCCGGCACGCCTGGGCTCTTGATCACGGAGCCGACCGCCGGGAGCAACTCGACCCCGAGCGTCCCGGCGTGCACCGCCACCCCGGCCGCCTCGAGCTCCGCACGCCGCTCGGCCGACACCGCGCCGGCGTCGCAGCCGGCGACCGCCGCACCGCGGCCACGCAGCGCGAGCGCCACCGCAACCCCGGAGCGCGCGAGCCCGACGACCAGGTAGGGAGCGGGTGGGAGCGGCGGCCGCGGGAGCACGCGGGCATTGTGTCGGAGGGTGTGGTCGCTCCCGGCCGCACGCCGCGGCGTGCCGGCCGGCTACCCCTAGGCCGCGACCTTCTTGCCGGCCTTGCGGCGCGGCTCCGGAGCAGGCTCGGGGTCGGGCTCCTCGGTTGCGGGAGGGCGCAGGCGCGCCTCCGGGTCGGCGCGGCCGCCCGTGAACTCGAGGCCCTCGGACTCGAGCCGGCGGCGTACCTCGCCCGGGTCGCCGAGCGCGGTCCCTCCTACCGTCCCGTCGGCCTTGAGGACGCGATGCGCCCCCGGCGTCGCGGAGCGGATGAAGCGCTGGTTGAGCGCGCGCGCGTGCTGGTCGGTGCCGCCCGCGGCGTGCGCGACGTCCCCGTAGCTCATCCACTGCCCGGGTGGGATTGCCGCCACGATCTCGTCGAGCCGGTCCGGGTCCATGAGGTTCTCCTCCAGTCGGGTTCATGGCCGCGAACGCTACGGTGCGGGATCCCAAATGTGGGCCTTTGCGGGTGTTTTGTCACGAAGCTGGTGCGTGGGTGTGGCGAAGCGAGGGCGATGCGGCGCGGTAGCGCCGGCGAACGTCAACGGCGGCTGGGTGGGAGTGGGTGCGGGGTGCCGCGGCGGCCGCCGTCCTGGATGGACATCGCTATGCGACGTCAAAGCAGGACGGCGGCGCGGAAATCGGCCGCTGTCCTGCTTAGGGGGCGGTATGTGCCCCAGGGCAGGACGGCAGACCGGAACGCCCGTCTCACCCACGTCCTACCCAGCGCAGATGCCGTTCGCCGGCTACCCCGTCAGCGACTGCTGGTACAGCGTGAAGCCGATCGCGCTGCAGACCGAGGCGACGATCCAGAAGCGCAGGATGATCTTCGTCTCCGACCACGCACGCAGCTCGAAGTGGTGGTGGATCGGCGCCATCAGGAACACGCGCTTGCGGAAGGCCTGGAACGACGCGACCTGGATCAGCACGGACAGCGCCTCGATCACGAAGATGCCGCCGAGGATCACGAGCAGGACCTCGGTCTTGGTCATCACCGCCAGCCCCGCGATCGCGCCGCCGAGCCCCAGGGAGCCCGTATCGCCCATGAAGATCGAGGCCGGGAACGAGTTGAACCAGAGGAAGCCGACGCAGGCGCCGACGAGGCACGAGGCGACCAGCGCGAGGTCGAACTGGCGCGTGGTGAACGTGATCGCGATGTAGGCCAGCAGCACGATCGCCGCGCAGCCGGCCGCCAACCCGTCGAGGCCGTCGGTGAGGTTGACCGCCGACGTCGTGCCCGCGAGCACGATGTAGATGAAGACCGGATAGAGGTAGCCGAGGTCGATGCGGGCGTCGATCACGCGCAGGTCGACGGTGTCGGGCAGCTGGGCCCAGCGCGTGGCGACGAGCCACAGGCCGACCGAGATCACGACCGTCGCGAAGAGCTTCGTGCGCGCCCGCAGACCCAAAGAGCGGCGCTTGACGATCTTCGTGAAGTCGTCCGCGAAGCCGATCAGCGCGCACGCGAGCGCGACGCCGAACACGCCCACCGCGCGGGGCGTGAACTCCGTCAGGAGCAGGAACGGCACCGCGATCGCCGTGAAGATGATGATCCCGCCCATCGTCGGCGTGCCCGCCTTGGCGTGGTGCTCCTGCGGCCCCTCCTCGCGGATGTGCTGGCCGAACTCGCGCGCCCGCAAGAACGAGATGAACTTCGGCGACAGGAAGATGCACATGAGCAGGGACGCGGTCCCCGCGATCAGCACCTCGCCCATCAGCCGGCGGCCTGCAGTGCCTCGACGACGACCTCGAGCCCCACGCCGCGCGAGGCCTTGACCAGCACGACGTCGCCCGCGCCGACGAGGTCGGGCAACATCGCGGCGGCCTCGCCCGCATCGAGCACGGCGTGCGACTCGCCGTCGAACTCGTCGAGCATGGCCGTGGCGCGCGGGCCGACGGTCACGAGCAGGTCGACCCCGGCGGACGCCGCGTAGGCGCCGATCTCGCGATGGTGCTCGCGCTCGGCCGGGCCGAGTTCGAGCATGTCGCCCAGGACCGCCACGCGGCGGCCCTCGGCATGCTGCGAGGCGAGATCGTCAAGGGCGGCGCGCATGGAGAGCGGGTTGGCGTTGTAGCAGTCGTTGATGACGAGCGCCCCGATCCCGAGCGCCACGCGCTCGCCCCGCATGGAGGAGAACCGGACGTCCACGGCGCCGCTCGGCGCCACCCCGATCGCCCGCGCCGCGGCGACGGCGGCGAGCGCGTTGAGCATGTTGTGCTCCTGGTCGAAGGGCAGCTCGAGCTCGATCCGATCGCCCCCGGCGATCACCACGTGCCGGGTCGGCGGCGCGTCGGGCACCACGCCGCCCTTCAGCGAGGAGCCCTCGAAGAAGACGTCGCCGCCGGGGCCGAACGTGACGATCTCGAGGTCGTCGCGCAGCCACGGCTCGAGCAGCGGCTCGTCGGAGGGCACGACGCCCGTCGAGCCCGCCTTCATCCCGTCGAGCAGCTCGGCCTTGGCCGCCGCGACGCCCTCGAGCGAGCCGAGCTGCTCGAGGTGGACAGGGCCGATGTTCGTGATCACGCCGACGTTGGGCTCGCAGATCGCGGCCAGCTCGGCGATCTGGCCAGGACCGCGCATGGCCAGCTCGAGCACCAGCACCTCGGTGCCGAACGGCGCGGCGAGCACCTCGAGCGGCAGCCCGATCTCGGTGTTGAAGTTCTCGCGCGAGGCGGCGACCTTGCGGTGTGGCGTGAGCATCGCGGCGATCAGGTCCTTGGTCGAGGTCTTCCCGACCGAGCCCGTGACCGCGATCACGAACGCGGAGAGGTCCTGCCGCCACGCTCGCGCCAGGGCACCGAGGGCAGGCACCGGCAGGTCCGAGGCGATGACGGCGCCCTCGAACTCGCTCGCGAGCAGCTCGTCGGCCCACTGCGGCTGCACCACCACGCCCCAGGCGCCGGCCTCGAGCGCGGTGATCGCGAAGGCGCCGCCGTCGACCTGCTCGCCGGGCAGGCCGAAGAAGAGGTCGCCGGGCTGGATCGCGCGCGAGTCGATCACCGTCCGCCCCGGGCCGCCCGCCGCGCGCCCGCCGGCCTGCTCGCGCAGCAGCGCGCCGCCGATCGTGCCCGCGATGCGCTGGACGCTCCAGTGCCTCATGCGCCCGCTGCCACCGCCCGGAGCGCCTCGCGCGCCACCGTGACGTCGTCGAAGGGCTCCTTGCGCCCGCCCTCGAACTCCTGGCCCTGCTCGTGGCCCTTGCCGGCGATCACGACGATGTCGCCCGCCCGCGCGAGCGCGACCGCGCGGGCGATCGCGGCGCGGCGGTCGACCTCGCGCTCGACGTTCCCGCCGCGCGCCCCCGCCAAGACCTCCTCGACGATCGCCTCGGGGGCCTCCGAGCGCGGGTTGTCGGAGGTGACGATCGCCAGATCGGCCAGCCGCGCCGCGATCTCCCCCATCAGCGGGCGCTTGCCGCGGTCGCGGTCGCCGCCCGCGCCGAAGACGACGATCACCCGCCCCCCGGCTACGGCGCGCGCCGAGTGCAGCACGTTCTCGAGCGCCCCCGGCTTGTGCGAGTAGTCGACGACGACCGTGAACGGCTGGCCCTCGTCGACGGGCTCGAAGCGGCCCGGCACCCGCGGCGGCTCGGCCAGCGTCGCCAGCAGCGGCCCGGGCGGGGCGCCGAGCGCCCGCGCGGCCGCCCACGCGGCGAGCGCGTTGGAGACGTTGAACCGCCCGGGCATCCCGAGCCGCACCGGCCACTCGCCGTCCGCGGAACGGAGCGTGAAGTCCGAGCCCGCGGCGTCGGGCCGCACCTCCACAGCGCGCACGTCGGCCTCCTCGTCGATCCCGAAGGTCACCGTGCCTGGAAACTCGTCAGCGAGACGACGCCCATACCCGTCGTCGGCGCCCGCGATCCGCACGCCCGGGTCGATCTCGAACAACCGCCGCTTGGCGAGGAAATACGACTCCATGTCGGGATGGAAGTCGAGGTGGTCCTGGCTGAGGTTGGTGAAGACCGACGCCCGGCAGTGGATGCCCTCGGCACGGCGCAGCTCGAGGGCGTGGGAGGAGATCTCCATCGCGCAGCCGACGTCGCCTGCGTCGAGCATCTCGCGGAACGTGCGCTGGAGGTCGATCGCCTCCGGCGTCGTGCGCTCCATCGCGCGGCGCTCGCCGCCGACGATCGAGGCCACGGTGCCGAGCAGGCCGCACTGCATCCCGGCGGCCTCGAGCATCGCGCGCACCAGCCAGGCGGTCGTGGTCTTGCCGCTTGTGCCCGTCACGCCCACGACCGCGAGCTGCGAGGTCGGATCGCCCGAGAAGCGGGCCGCGGCCTGCGCCATCGCAGCACGCATGTCCTCGACCCGCACCTCGGGCACGCCGAGGCCGAGCGGCCGGCAGACCACGAGCGCCGCCGCGCCACGTTCGAGCGCGTCCGGCGCGAAGTCGTGACCGTCGCGGGTGAACCCGGGGACGCAGAAGAACAGCGTCCCGGGCTCGACCTTGCGATTGTCGTAGGCGAGGCCCGTGATCTCGACGTCGGGACCGTCGCCGAGCAGCTCGCGCAGCGTCATCGGCGCGCAGTGTACGGGCGCTCCTGGTCGTAATCGCCGGAGCGCGGAGGCGACCGGCCGCCAAGTCGCCGCACACGGCGGCGACCTGGCGGGGAGGTGCGACTACCGCCTGGGAGCCGCGCGCCGCGACGCCGAGGGCAGCAGGCCGTCGCTGCCCTGGAACGAGGCGCGGATGCGCAGCGAGCTCAGCTGACGGAGGCCGCGGCGGAACGTCACCTTCGCGCTGAAGCTGCAATCCGCCTTGAGCTTCACGCGCCGGTCGGAACACCGTGAGGCGCTTGGCCTTGATCTGAATGGCGACCACCCCGTTGACGCAGTCCCGCGAGCCGGCGGGCGCCACGCCCGTCGTCTTGCCACTGCTGCGCAGCGTCTGCGACCGTCTCGTCCTGGCACGCCTCACCGACAGGCTCGTCGATGATGCGCGGCGGACGTTCGTACTCGTGGTGGCCGCGGCCGTCGGGCAGCCGTCCGCACCCGTGCCGACGCGCTTCGGGCAGTCGTCGGCGTTGTCGCGGGCGCCGTCGCCGTCGCCGTCGTCGTTCCAGTTCTGCACCCGCGCGAACTCGTCGGCGGTGAGACCGGTGAAGGCCTCGGCGGGCTGGGCGTCGAGGAACTCCGCCGCGTCCTGCGCGGCGAGGTCGTCAGCCCGCATCGACACGAAGAGGAGGTAGGACTGCGTCCCGCCGGCGGGAACCGTGACCTCCCGGTAGACGTAGCTCAGGTCGTCCCTGTCCTGATCTTCCTGGAGCACGTCGTCGTTGCGGTCGGCGACCGTCGACGCCGCCCGGGCGTCGAGGCTGTGGGCGAGGTTCGGAACGCCGTCGTCATCGTCGCTCGTGGTGAACCACGAGACCGGTGGGTCGAGGCGGAAGTTGCCGGCGCCGTCGTCCACGAACGCGCCCGTGCCGCTCGATGTGCCGCGGAGCGCCGTCTCGTCGTCCGATCCGATGCTGCCGTCGTTGGCGGTGTAGGTCGATCTCCTTGATCGTGCTGCACTATGAGCGGGCACCAATGGCCCTCTTCTGAGTGATCAAGCGTCGAGCGAACGCAGGTGGATCACTCGCGGGCGAACATTCGTGGGCGCGGCGCTTGACTCGGCACCGCAGGAGGCGTATGACGCAGCGCCATGCCTCCACTCCGCGTATCCGCGCAGCTCCAGCCCCAGCACTCCGACTGGCCCGCGATGCGCCGCGCGTGGGTCGAGGCCGAGGAGCTCGGGGTCGACTGCCTGTTCAACTGGGACCACTTCTTCCCGCTCCGGGGCGACCCCGACGGCAACCACTTCGAGGCCCTGACCGTGCTCGGGGCGATGGCCGACGTGACCGAGCGCGTCGAGCTCGGCTCGCTGGTGATCTGCAACGCCTACCGCAACCCCGAGTACCTCGCCGACACCCACCGCACGATCGACCACATCTCCGGCGGCCGCGCGATCCTCGGCATCGGCGCCGGCTGGTTCGAACGCGACTTCGACGAGTACGGCTATGAGTTCGGGACCGTCGGGACCCGGCTGACCGCACTGGAGGAGGCGCTGCCACGGATCGAGGCGCGGCTCGCCAAGCTCAAGCCGCCCCCGTTGCGCGAGCACATGCCGATCCTGATCGGCGGCGGCGGGGTCAAGCGGACGCTCAAGCTGACCGCGCGCCATGCGGACATCTGGCACGCGTTCGGCGACCTCGACGTGTTCCGCGAGAAGAACGCGATCCTCGACGAGCACTGCGCCGCCGAGGGCCGCGACCCCGCGGCGATCGAGCGCTCCTGGAACGGGGCGAACGGCGAGTGGGACGCGTTCCGCGAGGCGGGCGTCACGCACTTCATCACCGGCGTCACCGGCAGCCCCTCAGGCTACGACCTCGGGCCGCTGCGCGAGCTCGTCCAGTGGCGGGACGCGGCGTGATCGAGCTCGACGCGAGCACGGAGTTCGGCGCGCGGGTGGCGGCGCACCTGCGCGAGGAGATCGTGGTCTGGATGACCTCGGTCTCCCCCAAGAGCGGGCCGCTGCCGATGCCGGTGTGGTTCCTGTGGGACGGCGCCGACTCCGTCCTGATGTTCAGCCAGCACGGCGCACGCGTACGCAACCTCGAGGCCGACCCGCGCGTCTCGCTGAACTTCGCGGGCGACGGGCGCGGCGGTGACATCGTCGTGCTGTCCGGCCGCGCGACGATCGACCGCGACGCCTCCTCCGCCGACCAGGTCGGCGCCTACGTCGAGAAGTACGCCGAGCACATTGAGCGGATCGGGCACACGCCCGAGTCCTTCGGCGCGCAGTACTCGGTGCCGATCCGGATCGAGCTCACCAAGCTACGCGGACACTAGTGTCCTGACGCGTTAATTCGTGTGCGGGCGGGGATGCTGGTGTCATGTCATCGTTTCCGGTTGTGTCGATTGAGCTCAGCGAGGCTGAGCGTGAGCAGTTGGAGTCGTGGTCGCGGC